>ENA-OSET01000176-OSET01000176.1-sediment-metagenome-genome-assembly--contig:-NODE-176-length-73819-cov-7.724689_pt1 | contig 73819 bp, 75 predicted proteins | sample MGYA00237882_ERZ534229 | MGnify/ENA primary metagenome ERZ534229 (study PRJEB26408, sample SAMN06266212) | sediment metagenome | isolation source: Hudson Canyon methane seep mesocosm | place: USA:Hudson... | reverse complement strand
ACCTCTTCGTATGTTTCTATAACGCTCCCTAGTCCTTGTCGGAAGCGGTCTTTGTCCATCTTCTTACGCGTTTCTTTATCCCAGATACGACAACCGTCTGGGCTAAACTCGTCGCCCAGCACAATTTTACCGTCACTGACACCAAACTCGAGCTTATAATCAACCAACAACATGCCCGCATCCGCAAACATTTTTGACAAAACCTCATTAACTTTAAAGGCTTGCTTTTCCATCTCGGTTAATTGCGCCTCGGTCGCCCAACCAAAACTAACGCAATGTGAAACGTTAATCATCGGGTCGTGTAACGCGTCATTCTTCAAAAATAGCTCAAAGGTCGGCGGTGTAAGCGTGCTGCCTTCCTCGACCCCTAGGCGTTTAACCAAACTTCCGGCTGCGTAGTTTCGTACTACACATTCGACCGGCAGCATATCCAAATTCTGAACCAGGCACTCGTTATCGGAGAGCAAAGCTTCAAAATGCGTCGATACACCGGCTTCTTCCAAGGCCTGCATAATAAAAGCATTGAATTTATTATTGACCATTCCCTTTCGGTTTAACTGCTCAACCTTTTCACCATCAAATGCAGAGGTATCATCGCGAAACTCCAATACAAACTTGCTTGGATCTTCAGTGGTATAAACAGATTTGGCTTTGCCAGAATAGAGTTCTTTCTGCTTTTGCATGAATAAAAAGCTCCCAAAGGGTTATCTATGATTAAGAATAGTGGAAAATAAATAATTTACTGGCAAATTGCCTAAACTGAGACACCTTTAACAAAGGCGCTCATTATGAAATGTGCTCGAATACGATATTCAATAATTCTAAGCCAGTTTCGATGTCTAACGCTTCATTTAGTCGTTTAACTCTAATGAAGACCTTATCATCAGATTGCTCCAACAAGAGTCGGTAGTTGCGCTCTTTACTTTTTTCATCTGACTGATCTGAGGTTCGATACCACTTTGTGATACTTTCTTCATTCAAATAGCTGATGAAGTAGCTCTTTTGACTCAAGTCTATGTCAGACACAAGTACACCCGCTGACTTCAGCGCTTTGCCAAGCTCGCTCCATGCACGCTGGAACGATAAATCCAATTCGATAAAACTATCGCCAGACTGTGTTTTCATCAGCCTAACTCTAGCATCACCACCTATATCATTGGCTAGAAGCGAATAACGATTTTGTAAATCTTCAGAGGTGACAAATTCACCAATCAAACTCAGAATAGCTTGCTCAACCTTTGGATTTTGAGGAGCAACAAGTTTAGCCAAGTCAACTTGCTTAGTTTGATTACTGTCTAGCACACGCAATTGTAGTTCAGCCGTATTTCGTCTGACCCCTTGAACTAGACTGGCCTGAAAAGTGGCTTCTGTGATGATAGGTGCTTCGGGTTGATGTTCAGTAATTTTAGCCTTCAGCTCGGAATCAAGGTTAGCTGTATACGCAGTAACAAAGCCTTGAGATATTTCTTCTGACAACACGTCTATTCCATATTCTTCCCAGAATAGATCTAACAAAGGCCATACTTTTCCCGGAGATGTTTCTAAACGAAGCCACATTTGTCCGCCAACGGATTCGACTGAAAATGGCTCTTTAGACAGCGCTGCGGTTCCGTTTGGAGGCCTAGGTAGCTCAAAACTGTCTGCAACTTCACGATCACTACCTACCGATGGAATTGGAAATACTGAGCGTATTTTACTATCCGATAAACTTTCGGGCACTATAAGCGGTTTGCCGTATTCTGCCTGTGCATACTCAGTAGATCGATCTTTGATCACGCCGCATGCAGATACGCTTGCAACGATAACTAGGAAGACAAACTTGTTCAAATCAGGTTTCTCGCTCTTAATGCGTCATTCAACTTTGATTGGTACGATGTATCCAACGGTGTAAGCGGTAACCTAATTCCATTCTTCATCATCCCCATCTTCATCAAAGCGTATTTAACAGGAATCGGATTGGCTTCAACAAATAAGTTGTCGTGCAAGCCCATTAACTCTTCGTTCAACGACTTTGCTTGCTGCTCTAAGCCGTCACCGGCAAGCGCACATAATCGGCTCATTTCTTTTGGCTCGATATTCGCTGTGACTGAGATGTTTCCCTTCGCACCCGCTAGAATTAGCTCATAGGCTGTCGCATCATCACCCGAATATACAGGCATTTTACCATCGAGCTGGCGTATCAGGTCAGCACCACGAGCAACATCCCCAGTCGCATCTTTAATTCCATTAATGTTAGGAATATCTGCCAAGCGCAATACGGTATCATTAAGCATATCGACCGCGGTTCGACCGGGTACATTGTAAAGGATTTGCTCGATATCGACCGTTTCAGCGATCTTTCGATGATGCTGATACAAACCTTCTTGTGAGGGTTTATTGTAATAAGGTGTGACAAGCAAACAAGCATCAGCACCAATATCTTTTGCGGCTTGAGTCAGTTCAATCGCTTCTGTTGTTGAGTTCGCACCAGTACCCGCAATAACGGGAATTCGGCCATTAACCTTGGATACAATATGTTTTACAACTTTGCAATGCTCTTCTGGGTCAAGTGTCGCAGATTCGCCGGTAGTACCCACCGCTACAATCGCATTCGTACCATTGTCTATATGAAATTCTAATAAGCCGTCGAGGCTTTCCCAGTCGACCTGACCATCTTCAAACATGGGGGTCACAAGCGCGACAATACTGCCTGCTATCATACTTTTCTCCACTATGAGAATCGACTCTACAAATATGCAGCCAACACTCTATATTTTCACCATTAAAACAATCGCGTATGTTAATGCCGCAGAGGTTTTTAAACAAGTGAACATACCGTACTATATGCAAACAAATTCCTTACAATTCTGGTCAATTTGACTCTAGGGCTTAATTTTCATGAACACGAATGAAATTTCAGAAAACTATTTGGTAATTTCCTCTATCGGAACGGACAAACCGGGCATTGTGAACGAGCTAGCGAAAGCCTGCTCTTCGAACCATTGCAACATTATTGATAGCCGCATGACAATATTAGGCGGAGAGTTTGCGGTCATCATGATGGTTTCTGGTGCATGGGATGCAATTGCTAAACTTGAGAACGTGCTGCCCGGCATATCACAGGAGCTTGAGCTCACAACTACAATCAAACACACGCAGCAACGACCCAATAGCCCGGCCTTATCTTATTCGGTCAATGTAGTTGCGCTAGACAACCCAGGTATTGTTCACGAAATTGCACAGTACTTTTCAGCGCAATCTATTAATATCGACGAACTTCAAACGGGTACATATAGCGCACCACACACGGGCACCCAAATGTTCAACCTGAATATGACGATTCGTCTAGCCGCCGACACACACATCGCAAGCTTGCGAGAGTCTTTTATGGAATTTTGCGATGACCTGAACCTGGATGCCATCATCGAACCACTTCGCTAACAAAGGGCACTTACATGATCGAACTAGACAAACCCGTTCCAAGCTTTTCCGCCAACGCTACCTCGGAAAAAACGATTACAAACGAATCGTTTACAGGAAAAAACACCATTATTTATTTCTACCCTAAAGACAACACGCCGGGTTGCACAACTGAGGGACAAGAATTTAGAGATAGCATTAAACAGTTTGAAGAAAGCAACACAACGATCATTGGCGTGTCACGAGACTCAATGCGCACCCACGAAAACTTCAAGGCAAAGCACGAATTCCTCTTCGAACTGATATCTGACCCCGACGAGACATTCTGCAAGTTATTCGACGTAATCAAATTGAAAAAACTCTATGGCAAAGAGTATATGGGCATAGAACGCAGCACGTTTTTAATCGATAGTGAGGGAGTTCTAAGAAAGGAGTGGCGCAAGGTGAAAGTCAAAGGCCATGTTTCCGAGGTGCTCGAGATTTGTCAATCCTTGTAATCAACCAAGTTCTTTATTGAGTCTTGCCTTGGCCAGGCGGTAAACACCGCCTTCACCATGGTTGCCAAAGGAATAGCAAAAAACATTCCCCATACCCCCCAAATTCCACCAAAGAATAGAACAGATATAATAATCACAATAGGGTGCAAATTAACCACTTCTGAAAACAACAGTGGAACCAATACGTTCCCATCTATCAATTGAATAATGAGGAAGATAAACATCACGTAGTAAAACTCTTCTTGCAAACCAAACTGAAATAGAGCAATGATCGCCACAGGGATCGTAACCAATACAGCACCTATATACGGAATAACAACGGATAGCCCGACCAAGATCGCTAACAGCGCACCATAATTCAATCCCATAAAGATAAAGCCGATATATGTGCAACCTCCGACGACTGCAATTTCTACCACTTTACCTCGAACATAATTAGCAAACTGAGCATTCATCTCAGCCCAAACCTGCTGCATTAAGCGTCGATTACTGGGCAAAAAATTTACTAGAGAAGTGACGATACGATCTTTGTCTTTAAGAAAGAAAAATACCAGTAGAGGTACGACAATAAAATAGATCATTACAGATATAAAAACCGGAAAACTCTCAATAGACTGTGAAACCAACCATTGCCCCAAATTGGCAGCCTCAGCAGTAGCATCTTGGTACAAGGCATCCATTTCTTGAACAGTAATAATTGAGGAGTAACTTTCTTGGAGATCAAAAATATAGATTTTGAGATTGCTGAATATGTTCGGAGCTTCTTTGACCAAAGAGGTAAGCTGACGCCAAACCAAAGGCAAAACATAGAAGAAAAACCCGGTTACCATTCCTAGAAATAGAATAAATGAGACATATACAGCCAAGCCTTTTCCCATTCCTTTATCCTTCAGGTATGACACGGCCCCCTGAAGAATATAAGCGACTATGATGCTAGCGATAACCGGTGCCATGATATCACCCCATAGCACAACAAATGCCAGGCCAATACCAAGAAACAGAAACAATACAACAGCTTCTTCGTCAGAGAAATAGCGATCAATCCAAGAACGAACAACCTTCAACATATATAAACCCTAAAATACTTAGTGAACGCTCCCAAAAAGCTATCTCTTAATAATATAGTACACGTACTGAGACTGGCCCGAGTCAGGTTCATCTGTATGTGGTGTAGATATAGGTGCTTGCTTTAGCTCATGAGCTGTGAGAGATATGAATGAAGCGAAATCCCTTACAGAACTTTCATCACTTGCCACAACTTTGACACACTCCCCCACGTCCATCTTATTTAGCTTCATTTTTGCTTTTAATAACGGCATAGGACAGGCTTCACCCGAAGCGTCTACCAGGTAGTCGTAATGCATAACTAAACCTTTTAAGAAAAAACGAGTGTAACAGATTATCCACCCCAGACTCTTTAATTTTGAACTAAAAACCAACTCAACAACGGAATATAAATAACTCCCACTTTGGAACTTATACCCTTTCCTTTCTTTTTGTTTCCTGCCATATTCATCTTCAAATTCTAATCACAAACCACTTCGAGCAAGGAGATTTATTATTCCCCCAAGACTTGCCTTAGCAGCCCCCCCTATCAACCTTGCGACCTGGATTGCAACATCGATCATAAAGATTAGGCACGGCCTCTTCCTATTTTTGCTAATTGCCAGCACGATTGCACAAGCACAAGATATCCCGACTCTTGGTAACTCTTCGTCTAACCTGGTTTCAATTGACCAAGAAAGAAAACTGGGAAAAGCCTGGCTAAGATCTTTAAGGCAGCATACTCGCCCTTACGAAAATTCACTGGTCGAAGAATATTTTTCTGACTTAGTTTATTCACTTGCGCCCTACTCTAATGTGATTGACCGCAATTTTAGCTTGATCGTGATTAACAGCCCTGACCTTAATGCCTTTGCCGTTCCAGGGAGTATTATCGGCATTAATGCTGGCCTATTCTTCAGCGCCATCAACGAACAAGAGTTCGCATCAGTTATTGCTCACGAGCTCGCACATTTGGGACAACGGCATTACGCAAGACAGTTAGAACAGCAACGAATATCCACACCCCTCACACTAGCTGGTGTTCTCGCCAGTGTTATCGTAGCCGCTACCACCGGCTCAGATGCTGGCATGGTGGCACTTGCTAGCACTCAAGCCTTGAGTGCCGACCAACAACTTCGCTTTTCTCGTAAGAATGAACAAGAAGCAGACCGAATAGGCATTAAAACGCTGTTTAACTCACGATTTGACCCCAAAGCAATGCCCACTATGTTTGAACGCTTATACAAAAAAAACAGGGCCAAGGGAGATGAGCAACGATTAGAATATTTATCAACACATCCGTTAACAGAGAGTCGCATTTCAGATACAAGGAACCGGGCAACGCAATTTCCGGTCAAACAATACAGAGACAATATCGAATTTCACTTCAGTAAAAACATGGTAATCTCTGATTTTTCAACGTCCAAATACGATGCAATCAAACACTTTGAAGCAATAATCAACAAAGGTAACAGCGCTCAAATATTAGCAGCACAGTTCGGCCTAGCATACGCATCCTTGAAAACAGATCCAAAACTTAGCATGAAAATTCTAGATGAATTACTTATTAGATTTCCGTATAAAATTTCGCTAAAAATCGTATACGCCAAAGCGCTACATGAAAACAAGCAGAGTAAGCTAGCAATGAGCACTCTCGAAGACCTATTGTCGCGAAACCCAGAAAACTACTCGATATCAGACGCTTTAGCAGAGCTATACATGCAGAATGATTTAATAGAAGAGTCCGAGAAGCTATTGATCAAAATGATAAGAACACAACCAGAAAACCCTAGAATTTGGTACTTACTCGCTGAAGCAAATGGGCTGGCAGGTCACATTGTTGACTTACACCAATCTCGCGCAGAATTTTTCTTCTTGAGCAATCAATTCGACAAAGCTCTTGATCAACTTCGCCTCGCGCTGCAAAAAATCAAAACAAACGAACAAAAAACAGCCAGCATCCATGAGCGCATGAACGAGATCAACGAACTAAAAGAAAATCCTGCCTTCTAAACTTTAAAATTTAACATTCTATCTAGCGGAACCAAAGAAGCTTCTCTAAGCGCAGGCGATACATGCACCTCATTTAATCCTTGGCTTAATGATAGATAGATACTTTCAAGGTCATTCATTGCCATCCATGGGCAATGCGCGCAAGAGCGACAAGTCGCACCACTTCCTGCGGTAGGTGCCTCGATGAATATTTTTTCTGGGGACAGCTGCTTCATCTTGTAAAAAATACCGTTATCCGTAGCAACTATAAACGTGCTATTTGGCATTGTTTGAGACGCTTTAATAAGCTGGGTAGTCGACCCGACAGCATCAGCCAATTCAACCATCGAGCTAGGAGATTCTGGATGCACAAGAACTGCCGCATCTGGATGAACCTTCTTTAGGTCCGCCAAGCCTTGCCCCTTAAACTCTTCATGAACAATACAGGCGCCTTTCCACATAACCATATCTGCACCTGTTTGAGCTTGTATGTAGCTACCTAAATGCTGATCGGGCCCCCAAAGTATTTTCTCTCCTTTCTTGTCGAGATAAGAAACAATCTCCAACGCTATGCTTGATGTCACCACCCAATCGGCACGAGCTTTTACTGCGGCAGACGTATTTGCATAGACCACAACTGTATGATCTGGATATTGATCACAGAACTCAGAAAACTCATCGACCGGACAACCGATATCTAGAGAACAGGTTGCCTCCAGAGTGGGCATAAGTATTCGTTTTTCAGGGCTAAGTATTTTGGCGGTCTCACCCATAAACCTAACACCTGCAACTACTAGGGTATCGGCTTTATGATTTCGACCAAATCTTGCCATCTCAAGTGAGTCTGAGATACAGCCGCCTGTTTCTTCAGCTAAAGCTTGTATCACCGAATCGGTATAATAGTGAGCAACAAGTACCGCGTTTTCTCGAACCAAAAGTTCTTTAATTTTTGCTTTGTACTCACGTTCCTTTGCAGCATCCGTTTCTTGCCCTGAAACACGCTCAAGCGCGAGATGCTCTTGCACTAATACTCTATCTTCTATGGTATTCATTATTGCCCTACAAACTTAGAACTAACTCATGATCATTTTCAAAATGAGCGCTAGTATAAACAGTAGATAAAGAAAAGTCAGATCATCAGTTGATAATATTGGCTACTGATACTGAAAAAATGGTGGGTCGTGCAGGATTCGAACCTGCGACCAATTGGTTAAAAGCCAACTGCTCTACCAACTGAGCTAACGACCCGACGAGGCGCATATAGTAATGATTTCAGAGAAAATAACAAGGCTCTTTTGAAAAAAAATTAGCGCTTAAATCACCTCGAACTATGCACCGCTATATTGTTTAATTACAATAGCTTATCGAGATATCTTATAGTTCTTTGCTAACTTTGAAGCCGTGGAATTTGGAAATCTCTTCTGCACGAGATCTAAGTATTTTTCGGAATTCACAGGATCGAGCAAGCGATCGAAGGTTACGGCTAACTTAAACATAGAGTCAGCGACTTTGCGGTGCTCGGGAAAGGTTTTCACCACAATCATAAAAGATTGTTTAGCCTGCTCTAGCTTCGGCAGTACCAAATAAACCTCACCCAGCCAATAATATGCATTACCTGTCAGCTCACCCTCAGGGTAAAGCTCAATATAAGAGTGAAGGGAATCAACAGCCTCTTCAAAGCTTTTGCTCTTGACGAGTGAATATGCTTTCGAATACCGCTGACGCTGCTCTGGGGTCGCAGGAGAGGACTCAACTTTCGCCGCCTCACCCTGCACTGCTGGCACGACGCCTGCCTCAGGCAATTTAGCAGGGGAAGACGTCGCCGAAGCAGGCTTAGTCAAACTACGATCCCCACCGACCTGCTGAGATATTGCCAGTACACGAGTGTCGAGATCCTGATATCGACGCTTACCACTGACCTCAAGATTTCTCAGCTGAAACGCTTGCGTTTCAACCAAACCTCGAAGCTCTGAGACCTCTTGCTTTAACTGCTCGATCATGAAAAACAACTCAGCATTAGCCGAGCTAGCCGAGGAAAGCTGCGAGGTCGTTATAGTCTTTGACGCATCGGGTGCAGGCGCAACACTTTGGACGCTTCGAGTAGCGGCGGGTGTTTGTGGCACCGAAGCCGAACCGGATTCAAATATCAGCGTCTTTGCCTGCGAAATTGACGCGAGAGGAAGTAGTATAGAAACGCAAAAAAAAGAGCCTAGCCTACCAGCTACGCTCTTTTGTTTTATATCAATCATTAAATGATCTTACTTGTATTCGATATAAACTCGACGATTTTTCGCCCAAGCTGCTTCGGTTTGACCGAGCTCAGCTGCGCGTTCTTCGCCATAGCTGACCACTTCTAACTGAGCGTCAGAAACGCCATTCACTTTAAGAAAGCTTGCAATTGACTTAGCACGACTTTCACCAAGTGCGATGTTGTAGCCTTTCGTGCCACGCTCATCACAATGCCCTTCTAAGACAACTTTAAGTGCTGGATTTGCAGCCAAAAACATTGCATGTGCGGCAAGTGCGGCACGTGACTCTGATTTAATTGCCGACTGATCGAAATCGAAGTAAAAAGTACGCACTTCACGCAATGCAGCTTGTTCTCTCTCGGCTGCTTCTTTTGCCTGCTGTGCTGCCATCGCTTCCGCATTCACTTGCGCATCTTCTGGCGCACCAGATGTTTCGTTTACTGCTTGCTCTTCTGGCGTTTCAGATACAAATTCGTCTTCGGTCTCATCAACTGTACTCATGCTTTCACAACCAGCCAATAGTAGACCCGATAGAACGAAAGCTAAACCATGCTTGAATGAATTGGATTTCATCTCTTTTCCTTAATTAAATTAGGTAATCTGTTTTTAACTTTACTTTATAGTCGTTAACTTAAGTCGAGCCAAGCCTAGATGTTCGATAGAATGTTACCCGAACAAGAAACGCTTTCACAACCATGTTTATTTACAATTAATTTAGAAACGGTGACCACGCTGGCTCCTTGACATCGCCATGGTCCGATGGAAGGAAGTACTTCGCACCACCATCGACCGAAACCACCGCCAAAACCCCCTTTCCTTTCAGCTTTGTCGAATAGATAATCATCCTACCATTCGGCGACAGGCTGGGCGATTCATCTAATGGCGTTGAGGTAAGGATAACGTTTTCAAGCGTTTCGGTATCCATAGATGCAATATGAAACCCACCACCGGCCTGATGAACATAATAAATAGATTTACCATCACGACTGTAGCGTGGTCGAGCATTGTAGCGCCCCTCGAAACTAATCCTCTCTGGGACCAGGTCACGGATGCTCATCTGGTAGATCTGTGGATTGCCTCCGCCACGGTTACTGGTAAACACGACACGCTGACCATCAGGCGACCAACTAGCTTCCGTATCAATCCCGTAATGATTGGTCAGCCGAGTCAACGAGCTGCTTGCCAAATCAAAGCTATAAATTTCTGCATTGCCATCTTTTGACAAGGTCATCAACAACTTGCTGTCGTCAGGAGACCACATTGGCGAGCTGTTAATCCCCCTAAACCCAGTTACCTTACGCTGCTGGCCAGATTTTATATGTTGAATATAAATAGCCGGCCTCCCACTATGAAATGATACATAGGCCAGATGCTGTGCATCGTTCGACCACGCGGGAGATAGCATTGGTTCATGACTTTTGAATAACGTGAATGAATTTTGCCCATCTGAATCAGATACTTGCAGCCGATACTCCGTTTTATTTTTCGTTAAACGCTTAGACGTCACATAGGCAATACGAGTTGAGAATGCGCCACGAACTCCGGTTACCGCTTCATATACTCGGTCGCTAATGCGGTGCGACAGCTTCCTCAAACCCTTAGCATTTGCCGACAGAACTTCTCCAACAATGCGTTTTTGTTGGTAAACGTCCACTAATTCATACGTTACTTTGTAGTTACCGGTCGGCACATCCAACGCCACCTCACCCACCAAAACGTAATTTTGCCCCAGCAAGCGCCAGTCACGATAGTGAATCTGAGATGAGGAATTCGGCAGACTCAACATTTTACTCGTTGGCAATACATCGAAATCACCACTTCGCTGCAAGTCATTAGACACCACGCGCGCTATTTGCTCCGGCATTGGCTGCCCGCTTCGATTCGCAAAGGGGACGATCGAAATCGGCAACGCACTGTCTGAACCCTTAGTAATTTCGATCGTAAGCTCTGCAAATACCGGTGAGTAGGCAAGCATGGCCAAGAGAAAATAGACGACTCTGTTATTCATTTAATACATCCTAAAGAAAAATCGGGTGACTACACTTACTCTTCCGGAGGTGAGAAAGATTGTAAGAAATTACGAAAATAACGATCAAATAACGCCGGATCATCTGGAACCGGAAATATCCTGATTGAATTAACCGCATTCAGCGCTGACGTATCAAACGCTTTGCTTCCGCTACTAGAAACGACTTCTACACGAGAGCGCTCGCCAGACGGCAGCAAGCGTATTCGCAACACAACTTTTAGCCCTCTCGACTTTGGCGGGATATGCCACCGCGACTCTACACGACTTCTAATTAACGCGATAAAACGATCACGTTCGCTAATCTCGGCGAGACCTGAGCCTGACGCATTTGCATCCTGAACAATAGGCACATCACTGGAACTAGCCTGCGCCAAGCGCTCAGCCAATCGCCGTTCGCGCTCTAGCTGTTTCTCTGACCGAGCCGTTTCTGTTTTGGAATCCTCCAAGGCCTTCCTTCGCTCTTCTTGTTCTCGCTTTTTACGCTCAGCCTCTTGCTGCCGTTGTTTTTCTTCACGCGCTTTCTTGTCGCGCTGCTCTTTTTCCTTTTTCTTAATCAAGGCTTTCTTTTTTGCAGCGTCTTGCTTCTTTTTTTCTGCCGCTTTTTTCTTAGCGAGGTCTTTACGGCGCTTTTCGTCCTTTAACCGCTTCTTCTTGGCCTCAAGGTCGGATTTTTTCTTTTTCTCTTTTAAGGCTGCGTCCTTTACTTGCTGCTTATCAGCTCTGAGCGCTTCTAGCTCTGCTGCACTCAAGACACGAGCCTTCATACTCGCTGGCTGCTCAATCCGCTTCACGGACTCAGAAAAGTCCCAACTAAATAACAAAACAGCAACCATCACTAGGTGCAATATAATACTGAACACCAGTGAACGACGGTTCTCGGGGTTAGCCAAACCGATCTTTTTGTTCTTTGCAACACGGTCTGAGGAGCGGCTATTTGTCATATATCTTCTGTTATCAAGCCAACGCCTTGAGCGCCCGCCTGTTGCAGTTCAGCCATTAGCTCAACGACCCGTCCATAAGGGACATTCTTATCGCCTCGAATCAAAATGCTAAGCGCCTGGTTACTCGATAACAGCTTGGCGGTCGCGTCGACGAGGTCGGCTAATTCCATCGCCTTACCCGAAAGCGAGCTCATCTCCATAAAATAGGCACCATTAGAGTCGATCGATACGATCAACGGCTCCTGATTGGCCTGAATTTCGATATCGCTCGCTTCCACTTTAGGCAAATCAACTTTTACCCCCTGAGTCAGCATCGGCGCCGTCACCATAAAAATAATCAACAGAACGAGCATGACGTCGATATACGGCACAACGTTAATGTCGGACATTGGTTTACGTTTTTGTCTAGCCACGTCAAACGACCTCTAAGATGCGTCAGCTTTCGATTTACCCGCTGACGAATGAACGTTGCGGTGCAAAATGCTCGAAAACTCTTCAACAAACGTTTCGTAAGTGGCGTAAAGAGAATCAGCATTGCTGGAGAAGCGGTTGTAAGCAACTACCGCTGGAATCGCAGCAAACAAGCCCATTGCCGTCGCTATCAATGCCTCAGAAATACCCGGCGCAACCGTTGCCAATGTCGCCTGTTGCTCCTGAGCCAAGCCCAAAAAAGAGTTCATGATTCCCCATACGGTACCGAACAGACCAACATAGGGACTAGTGGAGCCAACCGTTGCCAAAAATGGAAGATGCGCGTCCAGACGCTCACTTTCGCGAGATAACGCGACCCTCATTGAACGCTGAGTGCCCTCCATAATGGCATCCGGCTCCATCCCTTCCTGTTGCTTTAGGCGGTTGAATTCTTTAAACCCTGCTTTGAAAATAGACTCAAGGCCGCTCGAATCGCGCGCACCGGATTCTTTATACAAGCGATTTAGATCCATACCCGACCAAAAACGTTCTTCGAACACTTGCTGTGCCGCTTTTGACGCTTTGTAAAAGCTGACTCGTTGAAAGATAAGAAACCACGACACCACAGAGGCGATTAGCAAAATCAACATGACCAACTGAACAACAAAACTTGCATCTAGGATCAAGCCCAATATTGAAATTTCTTCGTGCACAATTTACCCCTATTGTAATAATACTAAAGCGTCTGCCAACTCGTCCGGCAGAGCCTTAGGCTTCAAATTAGACAACGCAACACATGCCACTCGTACCTTGCATAGCACCAAAACGCGGCCATCGACATGCCGAGCGGTTTGTTCAAAATCCATATACGTTCGCGCCACATGCGCAATACTCGCAGTTACGACAATCTGGTCATCAAGAACAGCTGGCGCTTTGTATTTCAATTCAACACTATGAACAACGTAAGACGTATCTTCAGACAAGCCTTCCCGCAGGCTCACACCCAAGGAGCGGACCAACTCTGTCCTGGCGCGCTCAAAAAACTTAAGGTAGTTCGCGTAGAAAACGATCCCACCGGCATCGGTGTCTTCAATATAAATACGAACTGGAAGTTCGAACTCAGGCGTCGTCATCGCGCGCCGGCTCTTCCATACCAAAATGACGCCACGCCTTATTGGTAGCCATACGCCCTCTTGGCGTTCGTACCAAATAGCCTTGCTGTATTAGGTAAGGCTCAAGCACATCCTCTACGGTCCCCCGCTCTTCGCTGATTGCGGCAGCCATACTTTCAACGCCAACAGGGCCCCCGGAGAAATTCTCGAGCATCGTAAGCAACAAGCGCCTATCCATATGATCAAAACCACTTGAGTCGACCTTTAGCATGTTAAGCGCTAAGTCTGCCGTGACTCTGTCTACCGCACCGTCCCCTTTTACCTCAGCATAATCACGAACTCTGCGCAGTAAACGGTTAGCAATACGGGGCGTACCACGCGCACGGCGGGCAATTTCAAATGCCCCTTCTTCATTCATAGGTATATTAAGCAGAGCGGAAGAACGCCCAACAATAGAGCTTAAGTCTTGGTGGTTATAGAATTCGAGACGCTGAACAATACCAAAACGATCTCGCAACGGCGATGTGAGCAACCCTGCACGGGTAGTCGCTCCGACTAAAGTAAACTGGGGTAGTTCAAGCTTAATGGAGCGCGCTGCAGGCCCCTCTCCAATCATAATATCAAGCTGATAGTCTTCCATTGCCGGGTACAAGACCTCTTCGACAGAGGGGCTAAGCCGGTGGATCTCATCAATAAATAAGACGTCGCCTTCTTCGAGGTTCGTCAGCATCGCCGCGAGATCGCCTGCTTTTTCAAGCACCGGTCCCGACGTAGACTTAATATTAGAGCCAAGCTCGTTAGCTAGTATATTCGCGAGTGTTGTCTTTCCTAACCCAGGAGGCCCGAAAATCAAAACATGGTCGAGCGCCTCTTGGCGATTCTTAGCCGCTTGGATAAAAATTTCCATCTGCTCACGAACAGAGGGCTGACCAATGTAGTCTGCGAGCTTTTTAGGCCGAATGGCCCGATCAAAGGCGTCATCAGTGGTGCCGCGATCCGGAATCGATTCAGGGGAGATAATACGATCTGCTTCTATCATTACTAGGATTTTGAACCGATGAAGGAATTACGATGAGAGCCAGTTTACAGAACGCTTATACAGACGAAAGTTAAATTTGTTTAAGCGTCGGCTAAATCCTTATTTCAAAAACAAGACCTTACAGCATACTCTTTAATGCTGACTTCACTAAAAACTCAACGCTTGCACCCGGCTCCGCAACGCGCTTGACCGCCTTGGCAGCGTCTTGCGGCTTATAACCTAACGCAATTAGTGCTGACTCCGCTTCAGACTCAGACGACTCCGAATGTTCAAACAATGGCGCTGACCTTGCGCCATCATCAGCAGGTGATGCAAAAACCTTAACTTTGTCACGCAACTCGATTAGCAAGCGTTCAGCAGTTTTTTTCCCAATTCCCGGGAGCTTAACAAGTGTCGACACATCATCGTCCTCGACACATCGCACAAGCGCCGCGCCATCCATCCCAGACAAGATGGCAACACCAAGTTTTGGCCCCACCCCATTAACCTTTATCAACACCCTGAATATATCCCGGTCCGACCTGCGCAGAAACCCAAAGAGCAGCTGTGCATCTTCACGTACAACAAAGTGCGTGAATAACGTCACCAACTCATTTGTTTCAGGCAACGCAAATAGCGTTGAAATGGGCGCGTCCAGCTCATACCCCACGCCACCAACATCAATAACGACCTGGCTACTCGTTCGCTCAATTACTTTTCCGGTCAACTGCCCAATCATTCACTTTCCCTTAACAAAACGATTCCTCTTTACAGCAACCATAACAACTAAACATGACAGCCCTAACTAATTCGCCCGCGACGACTATGGCTCGCGCCCGCGATACGGATTAAATTTTGTCTCATATGCGCATGGCACATCGCAATAGCCAGTGCATCGGCTGCGTCCGCCTGCGGGCTAGAAGGTAGCTTAAGCAGCTGCTTAACCATATGCTGAACCTGTTCTTTAGTCGCGCCGCCATTCCCTACAACAGCCTGCTTGACCTTGCGCGCTGAGTACTCGCTCACATCCAATCGACAATGTTTTGCTGCCACTATCGCCGCACCACGCGCCTGTCCAAGCTTTAATGCTGAACTGGCGTTTTTAGCCATAAATACTTCTTCAATTGCAAATTCGTCTGGATTGAATTGCTTTAACAGCTCGGTAACACCTAAAAAAACCGTATGAAGCCGGTCAGACAGTGCGTCTTCAGTCATGCGAATACAACCACTTGCGACGTACTCAAATTTACCTGATTCAAAACGCAGGACACCATAACCAGTGAGACGCGAGCCGGGGTCAATACCTAAAATTAGCGACAAACCTGAACCCTAAATTAAATTGCGTGGACGATACAGCGAGACAGCATTCTGCCACATTATTCGCCGCATTGCCTCGTCATCAAACGCGGCATGTATTGCCTGAATGTCCGCCTCGCCAAATGGTATGGGGGCGCGAGTTGACGGTAAGTCTGTACCGAACATCAAAGCTTCGGAGTTGATGTGATACAAGCGTTGCATAAAAGGAATAGCATTAAAATTCAAGCGACCAAACCCTGTCGCCTTTACATAAACGCCACGCTCTATCAGTCGGGATAATGTGGCGCACCCCGCCCGTTCAAGCCCAAGGTGATCGATTACTACTTTAGGCAAAGTAGCTAAGGTGTTTTCTAAAGATGTTAAAGCCTCAGCCCCGACATAAAACTCCGCATGCCAGCCACATAGAGCCCAAACATGTCGCGCAAAACGCTCAACTTGTGAAATATCGCCAACACAGTCGCGACGCAAATTAAAACGCACGGCTCTGACACCCAGTTCGTGCAAGGAAAGAATTGCTTCGTCCGAAATATCAAAGGGCAGCTGCGCAACACCTACATAGCTGCCGCCCAATTGCTTTAGTGCAGCTATCAAGTACGACTGATCAAAGCCATGAAATGAGCCTGAGACGATCGCGCCGCCTTCAAGCTGATATGAAGCCAGCTGAGTAAGATAATCATGTGCAGTAAAAGACTTAGGCGTATAGCCTTGATTGGGCACTAAGGGGTAACAATCGTCAATAATATGAAAATGACTGTCAAATAAGCGACTCACGAAACCTCCAATAAGTGCAAACAATTAACACGGTGACCGCTAACGCGACTTTAGTGCTAACCTAGCTTGTCCATTACCTCTGCAGGGAAGTCAGCGTTGGTATAGACGCTCTGAACGTCATCCAAATCTTCCAATGCATCAATTAATCGCATCACCTTTTCGGCACCCTCTTCATCGAGAACGACCGTCGTTGCGGGAATCATATCAAGCTCAGACTGGATAACATTGGTGTCATGACTGACAAGATGATCTTTAACTGAGAGATAATCACTAGGCGCAGTTAGCACTTCAATTGAGCCGTCCTCTTGAACCACAAGGTCTTCTGCACCGGCGTTCAGCGCAAGCTCCATCACAAGGTCTTCATCGTCCGCAGAAATGAACACCCGCCCCTTTTTCTCAAACAAATAAGCGACCGATCCATCAGTCCCCAGATTTCCGCCCGCCTTGCTAAAGGCTAGTCTTACATCTGCCGCGGTGCGATTTCGATTATCGGTCATCGCCTCGATCAAAACCGCCACACCGCCCGGGCCATAGCCCTCATAGACAAGCTCCTCGAAGCTTTCACCCTCGCCGCCACCAGCTCCTCGCTGGATAGCTTTGTCGATGGTGTCGCGCCTCATATTAGAGCCGAGCGCTTTGTCAACGGCAGTGCGCAGGCGTGGGTTGCCCTCAACGCTAGCGCCACCTTCTTTTGCTGCGACGACCAACTCTCGAATAATCTTCAAGAAGGTTTTTACACGCTTCGCGTCTTGCGCCGCCTTACGGTGACGAATGTTAGACCACTTACTATGCCCCGCCACAGCAGGCTCCCAACTTAGCCTTCTTTCTTCTCTGATTCCGGCTTACGGACTTTAATACTCAGCTCGCGCAATTGTTTTGAGTCAACATCGCCTGGCGCATGCGTCAACGCGCAGCTAGCACTTTGCGTTTTAGGGAATGCGATCACTTCCCGAATAGTACTAGCGCCAGTCATCAGCATCACTAAGCGATCCAAACCAAACGCCAGCCCGCCATGTGGAGGGCAACCGAACTTGAGCGCGTCTAGCAAGAAGCCAAATTTATTCTGTTGCTCTGCCTCATCGATACCCAATATTTCGAATACCGCTTTTTGCATATCAGCTTCGTGAATACGAATTGAACCACCGCCTAACTCAGTACCATTCAACACCATATCATAGGCACGAGACAGCGCTTTCTCAGGCGCAGCTTTCAGCTCCTCTGGTGAACACGATGGCGCAGTAAACGGATGGTGGATCGCTGTTAATGCGCCGCCATCTAGTTCTTCGAACATCGGGAAATCAACTACCCACATTGGCGCCCAGTCACAGGTGTACAGGTTGAGATCTTCACCCACCTTGCAACGCAATGCACCCAATGCCTCGTTGACAACTTTTTCTTGGTCTGCGCCAAAGAAGACGATATCGCCGTTGGCAGCACCTAAGCGACTCATGATGTTAAGCGCTACTTCTTCCCCTAAAAATTTCACAATCGGTGACTGTAAACCTTCCGCACCTTTTTCTAGCTCGTTGACCTTGATCCAAGCCAAACCTTTCGCGCCATAAATCCCAACGAACTTGGTGTATTCGTCGATTTGCTTACGTGATAACTCTGCACCACCCGTCACCTTCAGTGCCGCAACACGACCTTTAGGATCTTTTGCAGGACCAGCAAACACCTTAAACTCTACGCTATCCATTAGATCAGCAACATCAACCAGTTCAAGTGGAATACGAAGGTCCGGCTTGTCACTACCGTATCGTTGCATCGCCTCTGCATAGGTCATACGCGGGAACGCCCCAAGGTCTTGCTCCAGCAGTTGACTAAACATGGAGGAGACCATACCTTCCATCATATTCATAATCGCTTCGTCATCCATATAGGACATTTCGACGTCCACCTGAGTGAATTCAGGCTGGCGATCTGCCCGCAAGTCTTCATCACGAAAACACTTAGCGATTTGATAGTAACGATCAACCCCTGAAACCATTAGTAATTGCTTAAACAGTTGCGGAGACTGGGGTAAGGCAAAAAAGCTTCCGGCATGAGTACGGCTCGGGACCAAGTAATCTCTAGCACCTTCCGGAGTAGCGCGCGTCAGAATTGGCGTCTCGACATCCATGAAACCATTTTGATCCATATAGTTTCGAATAAACGAAGTTACCTTTGAACGAAACATCAGTTTGTTAAGCATCTCTGGGCGGCGCAAATCCATAAATCGATACTTGAGGCGCGTATCTTCGCCGACATCAACATAGCCATCCAGCGGAAATGGAGGCGTTTCAGCTGCATTAAGAATAGTGAGATCTTTACCTAGTATCTCGACCTTACCGGTCGCCATGTCATCATTAGTTGTACCGTCTGGACGCGCGCGGACAAACCCTTTTATTTGTAAAACATATTCGCTTCGCACACGCTCTGCTTTAGCAAAGCTTTCAACCGTATCTGGATCGAAGACTACTTGAGCAATCCCTTCGCGATCACGCATGTCCAAGAAGATAACGCCACCATGGTCTCGACGACGGTGCACCCAACCACACAATGTGATTTCTTGCCCGATATGACTTTCGTTTACTGAACCACAATAATGGGTACGCATAATTTTTCCTGTTATTTGTAATCTAATAATATTTTGTTATTCACGCCGCACTTACGCCGGCGCGTCAATGTTGCCGAAACAAGGCTATGCGCCTGTTTTAGCCGACGGATCTTTAGCACCGGCTAGATTCTTTTTCGCGCCGGACTTAAAATCCGTTTCATACCAGCCACTCCCTTTAAGACGGAATCCCACAGCAGATATTTTTTTAGTAAAGCTAGGTTCGTTGCACTCAGGGCAGACAGTCAAGGGCTCATCACTGAGCTTCTGCAGCACATCTTTTTCAAACCCACACGATTTACATCCGTATTCATAAATCGGCATATTCAAACCTCTTAACTCAAACGACCAAAGAACAATTCTGTCGACCGTAAAAAAAGTGCCGTAGTATATACAAAAAAACGTAAAGACACAGCTCTAGCCGCGACACGCAAAACACAGAATAACGAACAAACAGTAAGATAATCACTTAAAGCTACAACCCAACGGAACACAAAGCGTTAAAGAGAATTGTCCTTAGTGCGGCAATCAAACAAAGATTTTTCACTTGTTGTCCTTTTACAGCGATAAATCCCCGCCCAGCTGCTATAAATAAGGAGGTCTTAAGCAATAAAGACGGGCAGCGGAACCTAACGCTAGCCACCCCCGCCAAGTTACGAATATTTTTTTGGAGTGCTGTTAATGCTTCATGCTAGGCAATTGATACTTTTCGCTCTCGTTACGTTTGCTAATTTCTCAGTCACTCAGGTTTTCGCCGACGGCGCGAAAAACACTTCATATAGTGCGGCATATCAACCCCTCTACATCGAATACTTAAGAGATACCACGACCAAGCTAACTCTAGCGGATATCGACGCATTACAGCCGACAGCGTGGACGCGATCTAACACTGCACTATTGAATTTCGAAACATCTAAAGACGCGATTTGGCTAAAAGTACATTTACCGGTCAACCCAAACAATGCCACGAAGTGGGTCGTCGACATTCACTATCCTTACCTAGATATTGTCGAATTTTACACGATGAGCGCCAGTGGACCGGTTAGCCAATACAAAACAGGCGACACCCGCCCATTTGACACGCGACCAATTAATTTCAGCACTTTCGCCTTTCCGGTCGAAGCAAACAAAGGCGAACAGACGTTTGCATATGTAAAAGTTGAAAGCGAGGGTTCACTAGAAATACCTATATACGCATATCAATTTGATGAATTTTATAAGCAGCAATTGCCTGGGATCATTGTCTATATAGCAGTCTTTGCGGTTTTGCTGGTGATGGGCGCCTACAACTTATTCGTCTTCTTCGCCACAAAAGAAACGATTTACGTTTACTACACAGGCTATTGCGCCGCCGTACTGGGTTACTTTGCAGCCACTAGTGGTGTTGGCTACCAGTTCCTCTGGACAGACCATATTGACATGCAACGCGCCGCAGGCCTTTTATTCAACGGAATCACGATAGCCTTACTCGGGCTTTTTACTAACAGCTTTCTTAAACTTGAAAACCATTCATGGTGTCAACGATGGATTTTAACCCTTTCAGTATTTGCGACAATATCCGCCGTAGGGCCAGAAATATTTAACTACACAACCGCCTACAAATTCGGAGTTCTAATCGTAGTGCTGATGAACCTTTCGGCTCTGATGATAGGCATCTACGTTTGGATAAAAGGATTTTCACAAGCACGCCTCTTCGTTATCACATGGAGTGCTCATTTCACTACCAGCGCTTACACTGCTCTGGCGAAAACAGGAGTCATTGCAACAACTCCCTACACAGAGTTCGTGGTTCCGCTCAGCTCCGTAATCGTGGTTGTTCTGCTTTCTTTCGCAATGGCTGACAGGATATCCCTAAATCAGAACGCAATTGTCGCCGCTCAGAATGCCGCCTTGAAGAACCTAAATCGCTTCAAAACGCTATTTGATACGGCAATTGAAGGGATATTTGTTATCGATCTTAAGGGCAATTGGCAAAGTGTGAACCCTGCTGCATTAGCGATGTTTGGCCACTCAGACATTGACGAACTCCGACAAGATTTCGCTCAATTAGACCAACAATCCTTTAGGCATCAGGCATTTAAGACCGCCCTTACAACCATCATTAACAATGGGTCGGTATCCAACCATACCGTATTGCTATCCAAGAAGAATGGGGCCGAGTTTTGGAGCTCCGTCAATGCCCGTGTCGTCCGCTCAGAGAATGGAACGCCTGTCGTTGAAGGCACCTTTATCGACGTTTCAGCCCGCATTGCATTCGAAAACAAACTTAATTTTCTCGCACGGCATGACCCTTTAACCAGCCTACTAAACCGTCGCGCATTTGAAGACTACTTACTAGAAGCAATCAAAACAGGCCAAGCTGACCGAACGCCCTATGCGCTGCTTTACTTGGACCTAGACCAGTTTAAGGTGCTGAATGACTCCTGCGGTCATAGTGCTGGCGACAACCTACTAATACAACTCTCATCTAGACTAAAAAGCCGACTTAAATCGAACCATATTCTTGCTCGCCTCGGCGGTGACGAATTTGGAATGCTCATCACTAATTCAAGTCCTGCCGAAGCCTTAGTCGACGCAAAAGCGATTCAAGAAACAATACAATCCTTTAGATTTAGACATAGTGAGCGCGAATTTGCCGTTGGCGTAAGCATTGGTATCGTATGCTTCCAAGACGAATACATGTCACTGGAATCCCTTCTTGGTCGCGCTGATGCCGCGTGTTTTATGGCAAAAGACCTCGGGCGTAACCGGGTCCACCTCTTCGAAGAGTCTGACCAACAAATCCAGCAACGTCAGAGCGAAATGGCCTGGGTAGGTGTTATCAAGGAAGCCATCAAAAAAGACCTATTCTGTCTCATGTATCAACACATAGAGGCCAACAAGCGCATTGTAAATGGCCACCACTACGAACTGCTGCTTCGGCTAAAACATGAAAATAATAAGTCTCTGTACACTCCTGCAAACTTTATGGGTGCTGCAGAAAGATACGGACTGATGCCCCAAATCGACGAATGGGTTATTACGACTTATTTTGAATGGCTACAGCAGCACCCAGAGCACATGGAAAACTTGGACAAGGCAAGCATAAACGTTAGTGGTCATTCGCTAGGCGACGAGGGTTTCATGAATTTCCTCGAGCAAGCGTTCGTTAAATACGATGTGCCCCCCAACAAAATATGCTTTGAAATCACGGAAACTATGGCGATTACACGTATGGATAAGACACTTGAGTTCATATTCAAGTATAAAGAAAAAGGCTGCTTATTCGCTCTCGATGACTTTGGAACAGGCTTCTCCTCCTATGCCTACCTCAAAGAACTGCCCGTAGACTACCTCAAGATTGATGGTTTTTTTGTTCGCAACATCGCAAGCGATCCCGTCGACAAGGCAATGGTGCAATCAATTCAGCAAGTTGCCTCGATGATGAAAATTAAAACGATCGCTGAATTCGTCGAAAACGAGGAAACACTAGAGGTACTGCAAGACCTAGGCATCCATTATTCGCAAGGTTACTTAGTACACAAGCCAGAATTACTCGTAAGGTTCAACGCTGTCGTAACATCGGCAGATAGTCAATAACCCATAACACATCCTAAAATAACTAGGTGCATTGTTTGAGATCAAACTCCCTCAGTAGATGCACATGCTAGACAAAACAGGCTTAACCATAAAATTTTAATCTGGGGGTTTTGCCACGAGGCAGGGGGGGGGTAATAGACGATAAAGATATTGGCCGCGAAAGAAGAATTTTCGAGCATATCATGGTGTTTTGCATAGAAAGTTTATGCTTGTATTTAATGGCAAAAAACGAGGAAAAAACTAAGAAACAAAAACTAAATCCCTTAAAAACAACGAGATAATTGGCGGTGAGAGAGGGATTCGAACCCTCGAACGGTTTGACCCGTTACACGCTTTCCAGGCGTGCTCCTTCAGCCACTCGGACACCTCACCGTACAATGGATTGAGTAACAACCCGAAAACTCCATTTTTTTAAACCGCACTCACCCTGAGTACAAGCGCTTAGTCGAGACCTCGCGCCATTATTGACTAAGAAGCGCTATTCTTTAATCGCAGCAAATAACCACCCTCGCCAAGAGCGCGGTACTTTAAACGAGCGGAAATACAAAAGCAACCGAGGAGTTTATTTTGCTTTATAGATTATGCCGGGATGGCATTGAACCATTTCAAAATATTCATTCATGCCCGTCATTGACTCCGAAGCGCCAAGAAATAGATACCCACCCGGACGCAATTTCCCATGAATTCTTTTAAGGATATCGTGCTTTAATTCTTGTGAAAAATAGATCAATACGTTTCGGCAAAAGACCAGATCAAACTGCCCAGCCAACCCGGTAAAATTTTGCAAAAGATTAAGAGATTTAAAATCGACTGCTTTTGATATCTCCGGCTTAATTTGCCAGCTACCACTTTCATCTGCTGTAAAGTATAAATCTAGCCTCTCTTTCGACATACCACGACCCAAAGCCAGCATTTCATAACTACCCTGCTTTGCCTTTGCCAATACAGACGGAGAGATATCTGTAGCCGTCAAACTAACACCGCGCGACAACTTACCGAGATTCTTCTTACGATACTCTTCAGCAATCATAGAAATAGAGTAAGGCTCTTGCCCAGTAGAACACGCGGCAGACCATATATTCAGAGGCCTAGAACGCACCTCCGCTTCAAGCTCAGGAAAGATTTTTTCTTCCAATATTCTGAACGGATGCAAGTCGCGAAACCAGAGCGTTTCGTTTGTCGTCATTGCGTCTACCACCTGCTCACGCAGCGCAACTCCGCCGCGCGACTCCAACTGGTCTACTAAACGATTCAAGTCTGCAAACTGATGCTCAGCCATCAAACCTTTCAAGCGGCTCTTTACCAAATACTCCTTGTTATCACCCAACAAGATACCGCAAGCATTCTCTAAGAATGAACGAAAGCGATCATACGCCTGAGGCGCCGACTGGAACGAGCTCACGTGGACTCCATTATCGTCTCGAGATTAAACAGATGAACGCTCATCAATAATTTCCATTACACGCTCCGCCAACTCATCCGGACTAAACTTTGCCATAAAGTCGTTCGCACCAACTTTCGATACCATTGCCTTGTTAAACACACCACTAAGCGAGGTATGAAGCATAATATAAAGCCCGTCAAACCTAGGATCACTTTTGCATTTAGCGGTTAAGGTATAGCCGTCCATTTCAGGCATTTCCACATCCGAAATCATTAGCGCAATTTCTTGGCCGATATCTTTGCCTTCCTCTAGCAGGCTATGCAAATACTCAAATGCCTCTCGTCCATCTTTTTTGGCAACCACATTCAAACCGATTGTTTGCAAACAATTCTGGATCTGCTTGCGAGCAACCACCGAATCATCAACGATCAATACGGTTTTGGTATCCGACTCAGCGGCTTTGGTAGTCGCCTTCTCAACAAATGCTGAGTCAAGCGTCTCCTCGATCGGCGCAACCTCAGAAAGAATCTTTTCGACATCAATGATCTCGATTAGCTTTTTATCAATCTCAGTGACCGCGGTCAGGTAGTTCTCACGCCCTGCACCCTTCGGTGGCGGGTGAATCTCCTCCCAATTCAGATTAACAATTCGCTCTACACCGCCAACCAAAAAGCCCTGCGTTTTACGATTGTATTCAGTGATGATGACAAAGCTATTGTAAATATCTTCCTCAGGAATTGGACGCTGGCCAATTGCGAGCCCCATATCCATGATAGGAAGCGTTCCGCCACGAATATGAGCCAAGCCTCTGATAACAGGGTGTCGCTGAGGTATTAGCGTTAGCTTAGGGCACTGCAATACTTCTTTTACCTTAAAAACGTTAATCCCGTATATTTGCTTGCTTTGCAAACGAAAAAGCAAAAGCTCCAAACGGTTCTGTCCAACCAGCTGCGTACGCTGATTTACACTGTCCAGAATACCGGCCATAAATTACCTCAAACCTATTTTTGCTAATCGGCACACCAATTGCTTGTATCAAACCCAAACGGTTCAACAAATAACGCTGGCATCCACTGTTAATAGTATTGTCTTTTTTCGTTCTAATACATTGATCAAAGGATAGGACATAAAATGAAAATTCATAGTCAAATTATTGTCCTAGTTGGATTATTGCTTTCGAGTAATCACACGCTCGCCGATATCACCACGACACCTAAGCATCCTGATTTATCGGCAGAGCTAAATATTTTTTTAGGCCATTACGCAAATGAAATTGCGGCAAGCGGTTACCGTAGTGAATTCTCAGTCGGCAATATCGACCCGCGCATGAACTTCAAACAATGCAGCAGGCCTTGGGAATTCGAATTTTCACGAGCACCTCTTAAGCAATCTCGAACAACCGTACTTGCACAATGCCTAGAGGGTGATGTCACGAAGCTCTATATCAGCGTTGATTACGAAATATTTGGCGAAGTTATTGTCAGCAGCCGCTTAATTTCTCGAGGGCAAGCCATTTCCGCTCACGACCTTAAAGTAGAAGAACAGCAAATAAATACGGCACGGCACGCCACTTTTCGTACTCGCGAACCCATTATAGGAATGATTGCAAAACGAAGCATAAAAGAGGGCCGCCCCATCACGCCCCCACTGCTTGCGGCGCCTCGACTAGTAACGAGAGGCGACGATGTCATGATCACCGCCAGCAATAGCAAAATATCGATCAGAATGTCAGGAGAGGCGCTTAGCCATGGTACACTGGGTCAGCAGATATCCGTTAGAAATAAGCAATCGAAGCGTGTCATACGGGCTCGAGTAACCAATAGTGGGCAAGTAGAAGTCGTACTTTAAAAGCGGCTATAATTTTTTTAATAAAAAGCTAAAGTTTTCTTAAGAACGAACGATAAGAAGTCAGATGAAATTTTAAGGTGATGCAGATGAGCATTGATATAAACAATTTAAACGCGCCTAGGCCGGACAATTCCCGTAGCCAAGGCACGACAGGTAAAGTAGCAAGTGCAGCCGCGCCGCGCGCTGAATCTGCCCCTAGTAGTGCTGGAGATGCAAGCGGCACAAGTGTCAGCATTAGCAGTGAAGCCCAAGCACTTACAAAACTAGAAGGCGAGTTAAAGTCACTCCCCGAGGTAGATCAATCTAGAGTTGATGCCATTCGCGCCAGAATAGAAAACGGCAGCTACGAGATCAGCCCTGAAAAAGTGGCGCAAAAAATGCTTGATATGGAGGGTTAACCACTCTTTTATATCAAGCGAGCTTCCACATGTCAGACTCAATTGAACAACTCAAAGCAGCCGTCACACAAGATATTTTGGACTTAGAGCAATTAAAGCAGGTCCTAACCCACGAAAAACAACTTCTAGCGACGCGCGAAAGCATTCAGCTGAAACAGGTCAGCGTCCAGAAAGACTCTCTCGTTAAATTAATCGAAACTCGGGCAAAACAGAAAGCCAAGCTGTTGGCCACCTGCGGGCTGGGCGTAAAACCGGGTCACGTAACGGAGGCACTCGAAAAATTTGGTGACAACGCGTTAGTGAAGCTATGGAAGCAGTCTCTCGACCTACTTGAGCAATGTAAGCAGCAAAATGAGGTCAATGGCGCAATCATCACACGAAGTCAGCATCGGACAGCTAAGCTGATGACTATTATTCGCGGCCAAAATACATCTCCAACCCTGTACGGCGACAAAGGAAAAACAGCCGTAATGTCTGGCCGACAAACGCTCGGACGTGCATAGGTCCAAGCGCATCTACTCGGGGGTCAGCTCACAAATTAAACAGTTTTCAATTACCATTGTGTTAAGGGCGCTAAAATGTGCCAAATGTCTAGACCCCTCCCCTAAATCCATTTAGGATCAGCTAGCTAAACTCACAATAATTAAGCCTAGACAATACTATGCGACTGATTCTTTGCGTGGCAATTCTTCTGCCCAACCTTCTCTTTGCCGTCGAGCCTCAGCATGGCATAGCCATGCATGGGAAGCTTAAGTACAACGACCAATTCAAGCACTTTGAATATACCAACCCAAACGCGCCAAAAGGCGGCGTGTTAAAGAGAGCAGTCATCGGTGATAACTTTGATTCATTCAACCCTTTTATCATAAAAGGAGTTGCCGGCGCGGGAATCGGCTATTTATATGAAAGCCTCACGGCTCATTCAGAAGATGAAGCTTTCAGCGAATATGGCCTGATAGCGGAGCGTATTGAGGTACCAGTCGATCGTTCATTTGTGACGTTCCATATCAACAAAAATGCTAGATTTAGTGATGGGTCTCCGATTCTCGCTAAAGACGTTAAATTTAGCTTTGACTCTCTCACCACCAACGAAAAAGCACGACCTTTTTATAGCGCTTATTACGGAGACGTCAAAGCAGTCAAAATCATTGATCCGCTAACCATTCGGTTTGATTCAGCCAATAAATCGAATCGCGAACTTCCGCTAATTCTTGGGCAAATGCCAATTCTTAACAAAAAATACTGGGAAGCCAACGAATTTGGCACCGCCTCACTTTCTGCCCCTATCGGAAATGGTCCCTATGTTATAGACAGCTTTGTACCTGGGCGCTCAATCACTTACGTCCGTAACCTTAACTATTGGGCTAAAGACCTTCCTGTAAACGCAGGAAAATACAATTTTGATAAGCTAGTCTTTGAGTACTACAAAGACAACACTGTTGCGCTAGAGGCCTTCAAAGCCGGAGAGTATGACTTTCGGGTCGAGCGTACAGCTCGCAATTGGGCTAACGCGTACGAAGGCAAAAAATTTGATGAGGGTATATTAGTAAAAGAAGAGCTCGAGCATCAGAGACCCACAGGGATGCAAGCATTTGTGATTAATACGCGGCGCTCACAATTTCAAGACGTTAAAGTACGGCAAGCTTTAGATTACGCATTTGATTTTGAATGGACAAATCAAAACCTTTTTAACGGGCAGTATCGCCGAGCAAACAACTACTTTGAAAACTCTGAACTTGCATCCGACGGACTACCTACGCCGGCAGAACTAGAAATATTGCTGCCCCTTAAAGAGCAAGTTCCGGAGAGTATTTTTACAACACCCTATGTTTCACCCAGTACCAGCAAGCCAAATAGTTTGCGAAAAAACCTCAGAACAGCAACCACTCTATTAAAGTCTGCGGGGTGGACCATAAAAGATGGCAAATTAAGACACCCGCAATATGACCAGCCCATGCAGTTTGAGTTTTTACTTTACCAAAAAGATTTTGAGCGAATTGTTCAGCCCTACATCAAAAACCTCAATAAGCTTGGCATTCAGGCCAGTATACGAGTAGTCGATACTACACAGTATATCAACCGAATGCGTGACTTTGACTTTGATATAATGGTGAGCAGTTTCGGGCAATCAGATTCTCCAGGAAACGAGCAAAGAGACTACTGGCATTCATCTCGAGCAAGTCAAAATGGCTCTCGCAACCTAGCAGGCATTAATGACCCAGTAATCGATCGCTTAGTAGACTTAGTTATTAGCGCGCCAGACAGGGAAACGCTCATTAATCGAACCAGAGTACTAGATCGAATGCTGTTAGCGGGCCACTACGTGATTCCCAACTGGTACAACCCTCTCGACCGAATTGCATACAGCAACAAACTAGCCCGGCCTAGCATCACACCCAAGTCGGGCGTATCCATCGACACATGGTGGATAAAATAAGTCAATGACAGCCTATATCGTCAGAAGACTCCTTCTCATGATTCCTACTCTGTTAGGAATCATGCTCCTCAACTTTGTGATTGTGCAGGCAGCGCCTGGCGGGCCAGTCGAAAAGATGCTTGCGGACATCCAAGGCCTTGATTCTGACGTTCAAGCTCGCTTAGGTGGCTCAGGAGATATGGCCATGAATAGCAGTACTGGATCGAGCAATAGCCAGTACCGCGGCGCCCAAGGCTTAGACCCTGAACTCGTAGCGCGCATCGAAAAACTATACGGGTTTGACAAACCTGCCTGGGAGCGATTCTTTGTAATGATTAAGAATTACGCGGTATTTGATTTTGGAGAGAGCTTTTTCCGCGACAAAAGTGTAACCGACTTGGTGCTCGAAAAGATGCCGGTATCAATTTCTCTAGGCTTGTGGTCAACCTTAATCATCTACTTGATCTCGATCCCCTTAGGAATCAAAAAGGCATTAACGGACGGCTCTAAGTTTGATGTTTGGACCAGCAGCGTCATTATTGTCGGCTATGCGATACCGGGCTTTTTATTCGGAGTCCTACTCATCGTATTTTTTGCGGGAGGGTCCTACTTAGACTGGTTTCCCTTGCGCGGATTGACCTCTTCAAATTTTGAAAGCATGACATTTACTCAACAGATCCTAGACTACGCGTGGCACTTGGTGCTTCCTGTTACCGCGATCGTTATAGGCGGCTTTGCTACCTTAACCATGTTAACTAAAAACTCCTTTCTCGATGAGATAAAAAAACAGTACGTCGTCACCGCAAAAGCGAAAGGCCTTAGCGACAACAGAGTGCTTTACGGCCATGTTTTTAGAAATGCAATGCTGATTGTGATTGCCGGCATGCCTGCCGCACTGATAGGGATATTTTTCACCGGCTCGATGTTAATTGAGGTTATCTTTTCACTTGATGGCTTAGGCTTGCTGGGATTTGAGGCCGTCTTAAATCGCGACTACCCAGTAATGTTCGGCACACTATATGTCTTTACTCTGTTAGGCCTTATTTTAAAACTATTGAGCGACCTGACCTATGTTGTCATTGACCCTCGTATCGATTTCGAAAGCAGAGAAGGATGATGATGTTGGCACTTTCTCCGAGTCGCTGGAGCGCTATTAACCAAAGACGATGGCAAAACTTTCGAGCCAATAAACGAGGCTTATGGTCTCTTAGAATATTTTTGGTCTTATTCTTTATCTCTTTGTTTTCAGAGTTTGTCGCAAACGATAAGCCTCTCATCGTTTCCCATCAAGATACCCTATATTTTCCTATTTTCGAAAGCTACCCAGAAACAGCCTTTGGAGGGGAGTTTGAATCGGAGGCGGACTATCGGGACGAATATGTTGCCGACCTAATTAACAGTAACGGCTGGATGGTATGGCCGCCTATCCGTTACAGCTATGACACGATAAATTATCAACTAAGTAGCCCTGCGCCATCGTCGCCGGATACAGAGAACCTTCTTGGCACAGACGATCAAGCTAGGGATGTCGTCGCTCGCCTGTTGTATGGTTTTCGAATTTCAGTCTTATTCGGGCTTTGCTTAACGCTATTTAGTTCGATTGTCGGTGTTTTGATCGGCGCATTACAGGGCTTCTACGGCGGGAAAGTTGACCTTATTGGTCAACGTATTATTGAGATATGGTCAGGTCTTCCGGTACTTTTTTTACTAATTATTATGACAAGTTTCATCACGCCTAATTTTTGGTGGCTACTGGGCATCATGCTTCTTTTTAGTTGGATGGGGTTAGTCGACGTGGTGCGGGCAGAGTTTTTGCGAGCCCGCAACCTAGAGTACGTTAGAGCAGCCCGCGCGCTTGGCTTAGACAACAAAGGCATCATGTTTACTCATATGCTACCCAATGCCATGGTCGCCACGCTAACGTTTATGCCCTTCATCTTAACGGGGTCAATCACAACACTGACGTCTCTCGACTTCTTGGGCTTTGGATTGCCGCCGGGCTCGCCTTCATTAGGTGAGCTTATCGCTCAAGGGAAGGCCAATCTGCATGCGCCATGGCTTGGTGTGTCAGCATTTATTGTTCTCGCTGTCATGCTATCGCTACTGGTTTTTATTGGCGAAGCGGTGCGCGACGCATTTGACCCGAGGAAGCTATAGTGCCCAACGACAACTCTTCCGCCCTGCTTTCAGTTCGCGACCTTGCCGTTCAGTTTATTGTTGGTAAGCAAAGAGTAAATGCTGTCCACAGCCTGTCTTTCGACCTAGATGCAGGAGAGACTCTCGCAATCGTAGGCGAAAGCGGTTCAGGAAAATCAGTCTCTACACTGTCGATGTTGCAATTGCTGCCAAAAGAAACCGCCTCAAACCCTCGCGGAAAAGTATTATTCCAAGGCATGGACTTGCTACGCTGCACTGACAAGCAAATACGAGGCGTTCGGGGTAATCAGATTGGAATGATATTCCAAGAACCGATGACGTCCCTCAACCCGCTGCATTGTATCGAAAAACAAATAGCGGAAGCGCTGATCCTGCACAAAGGCTATAGAGCGACACAGGCCAGAGAACGGGTGCTAGAGTTGTTAACCTTAGTTGGCATACCATCTCCTGAATCACGACTGAAAGATTACCCTCATCAGCTTTCAGGCGGCCAGAAACAACGCGTAATGATTGCCATGGCGCTAGCGAATGAACCAGACATTCTTATCGCCGACGAGCCTACGACAGCGTTAGATGTGACGGTACAAAAGCAAGTTCTCGAGCTAATAAAATCACTACAAAAAAAATTAAACATGGCCGTTATACTGATTTCACATGACCTAAATGTTGTAAAACACAACGCGGACAAAGTCATTGTTATGAAAGGCGGCTATGTCGTAGAAAGCGACACCTGTGAACAAGTGTTCAGCGCTCCCAAGCACCCTTATACTCGAGATCTAATCTCTGCAGAGCCCAGCGGACAACCCGCACCTGTCGCCTCGAACTCACCAAGCGTATTAACAGCTAATAACATTAACGTTGCATTCCCCATACGAAAAAGTTTCTGGGGGAAAACTCTCGAAAGTCTCCATGCGGTGCAAGACATCTCGTTATCAATTCATGCGGGCGAGACCTTAGGAGTTGTCGGCGAAAGTGGCAGCGGGAAAACCACGTTGGGCCTAGCGATTCTCAAGTTAATTTCATCACATGGTGAGGTTACATTTAATGGCGATAGTATTTCTGAACTTGATCAAGCTGAATTTAGACCTTACCGCAAGGATATTCAGATCGTCTTTCAGGACCCATACGGTAGCTTAAGTCCAAGAATGTCGGTCGCTCAGATTATCGAAGAGGGTTTGAGTATTCATAACATAGGCAAGCAAGAGGAACGAGAAGAGATCCTCATCAGCGCTTTACGAGAGGTTGAGCTTGACCCCGAAATGCGCCACCGCTACCCCCACGAATTTTCTGGCGGACAACGCCAGCGAATTGCAATTGCCCGCGCACTCGCGCTTAAACCAAAACTAATCATTCTGGACGAACCAACCTCCGCTCTCGACCGAACCGTGCAAGTTCAGGTCATTGAATTGCTGAAGCGCCTGCAAGCCAAATACTCAATCGCGTATATATTTATCAGCCACGACCTAGCCGTCGTTAAAGCACTCAGTCATTACGTCATGGTTATGAAGGAAGGCAAAATTATTGAGCAAGCAAGTTGTGCTGAGCTATTTGATTCGCCACAACAGCCGTATACTCAAACCTTGTTGAGTGCAGCATACTTTTACTCTGACGCGTCAGTTAATTAGATTATAGGAGTCAATAATGGGTTTTCTAAGCGGAAAAAAAGCGTTAATCGTTGGCGTTGCCAGCAAACTTTCTATTGCGTCGGGAATTGCCAATGCTTTCTATCGCGAAGGTGCCGAAATCGGGCTGACCTATCAGAATGAAAAACTCAAGAAACGTGTAGAAGGTTTTGGCGAAAATTGGAACGCTGCGTTTACCTTACCCTGCGACGTAGCAAGTGACGATGACATTACGGCACTGTTTCGCGAGATAGACAAAGTTTGGGACGGAATAGATATCCTTGTACACTCGGTTGGCTTTGCGCCAGGCCATGAGTTAGACGGAAACTATGTAGATGTTACGACACGCGAAGGTTTTTCAATCGCCCATGACATCAGCTCTTATAGCTTTGTAGCGCTTGCCAAAGGAGCCCGCGAGCTAATGAAGGATCGCGATGGCAGTCTACTAACACTTAGCTACCTTGGTGCCAACCGAACACTGCCGAACTACAATGTCATGGGTCTTGCTAAAGCGAGTTTGGAGGCAAACGTTCGTTACATGGCAAACGCGCTCGGCCCTGAAGGTACGCGCGTTAACGCGATATCAGCCGGCCCCATACGGACGCTCGCCGCGTCAGGAATTAAAAATTTCAGAAAAATGCTAAGCGAAAATGAGAAGCAAACCCCCTTGCGACGCAATGTAACCACTGAAGAAGTCGGAAATGCGGCCGCATTTTTGTGCAGCGGTCTCGCTAGCGGTATCACTGGCGAAATTCTTTATGTTGACGGCGGTTTTAGTACCACCGCGATGCGTAGCTTTGAGGAATAAAATGGGACTACGTCACTGAACTAATGAGTGCATTCAATTAACCTTCCCTCCTCTTGTTTTTACTCTTGAATATGGACCTATTCAGTGAATCGAACGTTAGCACTATTAGTATTCCTGCTCTCCACAATGGTATTGAGTGGTTGCAGCAACCTTAAAACAGCTACAAAATCTTCCTCGTCGCTAACAAGTTTTCTTGGTTTTTCTGAGCTTCCAGATTGGTATGTCACTAGCCGATACAGCTACCTTGATTCATATTGGATAAAAAATGATTTTGGACACTCAATTCACTACCGCGATATTGGTGAAGGTCCGGTGGTTTTATTGATCCATGGGGAGATGGACTCTGTACATGCATGGGAACCATGGATCGAAACGCTCAGAGCGAATTTTAGAGTCATCGCCATCGACTTGCCCGGCGCGGGGCTAACAGGGGCAACTCACTGTGTCGACGATAACACAAGCACCTGTGCAGACAATTTGTCCCAAGAATACCTAGAACATACGCTTGAGTATTTTATCGAAGACTTGAAGCTGCGCGACTTGAACATCGCCGCGTCGTCTTATGGTGCGTTTCTCGCGGCGAACTACGCGCTGAAGCGGCCCGATAATGTCGAAAAGCTTGTCCTAATTTCTCCCTCGGGATTTCAGCAAGAAACGCCGTCTTCATTAACATTTGCTACTCGCACAAGAGTCATATCTCGCTACTTTCAGCCCTCTGTATTGATCACCAATATAATCAATGATTTTTTTACTGAAACCCCAAGCGTGGCGGATGCGAAACGCTTCTTGCACTTGTCACAAGGGCAAGGCATGCAGGTCTCCAACATCGTGCAACTCCAACTTGTTGAGGAACTAATGGACCATGGCACGACGAGCGACTTTAGCGCGATAGATACCGAAACCGTTGTTTTATGGGGTGAACTAGACGCTTGGAGCTCTTTTGATTTGGCCGAGCGCTGGAGCCAGACGCTGCCGAATGCTCAGCTGGTCACCTATCCAAAGCTCGGCCATATGTTAATGCTTGAGCAGCCAGAACAGACCGTCGCCGATGTCTCGGCTTATTTTCTTGGCGACCCCATGCCGTCTATTGAAGGTTTAGGGATTGGCGGCTCGTTTACGATCGACGACGTTGCAGGCGAGCTAGATAAAGATGAGCTGTTTGGGCCTGACTCACAAGCCGACGAGCAAGAAATGCTAGATGTTCCCTAAGCAAGTTTGCGAAAGTAATGCAATAAAGGAGCGCTAACATAGCGCTCCAGTAAGCGATAGAATTGCTAGTTTAAGTATTTCGCCATCGCGATCTTCCAATCGATTATTTCACTGCCGTCTGAATCAAAAAGTGCAAGACCAACTAGGAACCCATCGGTATGTGGACGCACCCACTTAACCTCTGAAATTAAACGAAACACTTCTTCACTCCGATAGATTTCAACAATTAGGGTATGAATACCTCCGGCGGCCAACTTGCCGTCAACAACAACCTGCATACCGTTCGCGGAAATATCAACAGCTTCACAACGCAGTACGTCCGAGCTAGCCGCGTCTCCAGGTTCTGCTGCGACACGTTCTATAAAGATCTCTGCACCGATATTTAACCGGACTTCATCTCTACGCTCATCAACATCAAAAAACTTACTCAGCTCGTCTTCCATTAAACTCTCTCTTAACCAGACATGCGAATACGACCAATAACTCGCTCTAAACTGTCATCAAAGTCAGCACCATCGCTTAAAATAACCAAGCGCTCGTTTAAAATATCAGCAATCAGTTCAGGCTCATGATATTCACGTTTCTTAATCCCGTACTTATCTACAAATACATAGCGTTTTCTTGCCGCGAATTTAACCGCGAGTTTAAAGCGCTGCTTCCCGTCATCAGCTTCAATCGATACCCAAGCGCCCAATGCCATACTAGACACTTTCTCTAGGGCAACACGCTCCCTATCAAGTCGTTGTGCTTCTTCTTTTCGATCAACAATTTCTTTTGTTCTGCGTGCAATCTCTTCCGCTTTCTGACGCACATTTTGAGCAGCAGCATCCTGTTCAGCTTTGAGCGCTGCCGCTTCATCAAGGGCTTTCTTAGCGGCTTTTTCTCGAGCAACTAGTTGTGCTTTTGCCACCTTTTCTAAACCACTTAGTGTCGTGGACAACACACTCGTATAGCTAACCGGAGCTGGGAGTTTTTTCAAAACTCGTTCCTGCACACGACGATTAAGCGAGCTAATCGAAATACGCTCTAATTTCATACCCAAATGGTTAATCAGCAGGGCTTGCCCTTGCCCGCCAAATATCTTGAGAACCTCAGCACGGACAAAAGTACTTTCATCAATTAGCCAGTCTCCTTCTTGATATCCTCTCGGTGAGACTGGCTCCAAACTGTCTAGACTGACCTCAATCTCAATCGGAATAAACACTTGCTCTTGCGAAGGCTGCCCTTTGAAAATGGCTATTATCTCGTCTGAAAGAACCTGCCACACGTCTTGTGCTACGGCTACGTTGTAACGGTCAAACTCTTCGACCAAATCCTCAACTAGCGTCTCACCGTAACGAAAGGCCGCTTTTCCCTTGTCACAAAATACCGCGCGCATTTTCTTTCCCAAAAGTGTCACCGGCTCAGGCAGCACTTTGTCGGACATCTCTATCTGCACATTTGAAATAAAACGAAACCATTGGTCATTCAAAAATCGTTGTACTACTGGAGAAAGCGCTCTGGAAGAAAACTGTTTGTTTATATAGGCCTGAGCGAATGCATCGCCAAACTGCTTTGCAACGACATCTGACTCTGACAACACTAAGCGCTGCGTAATTTTCGCTTTACGCTCCGCAGCTTCCTGCCAGTATTTCTTCCACCTAGTGTTTGCTTGCACAATTGCGTCAAGCGAAAGTGAGCCACACAGCGCAGCTAGGGTATCGTCGACTAATTGAGGAACCTGTTTTTTTGCTCGCTCAGGGTTTTCACACCACCCAACGAGAGCACTACTCATTGCATCTAACAAGCCCGCCATTGCCTCAACCTGCTTTGACTCCCCCAATGACATGTAGGCAATGCTAAAAACCTGACTACGTGACGAAAGCAAAGATCGCTGCAGTGCTTTATCGAGTGATGATTTTCTTAACCAAACATCAAAGCAGCGATCCACGATGAACATCAGGTTCATCGCGCGCACTGAAAAGCGATCCTGAGGTGCCAAAAGCTGACGAGCATCAGATAACGCCATTACCGAAGCTTCTTGGCTATCGTTCATGCTCTGCAAAAAACGGCGTGTTATGTCACGGCATTCTTGCTCGTCAATAGCCACATACTTAATTTCGGGAACGCGTAATTGCGAAGCTACAAATCTAAGGCTGTCTGTAATTGGTCTGTTAGGAGGCACTACGATGACAAAGTTCCATATAGTTTATTACCCTCAGTATAGAAGCTTTCACTGTGATTTCAGTGAAAACGCCAGATTTATGATTTGTGCCATGTTAGCCTCCAAACGCCATTGCAATACACGCCCGTATAGCGCAACATACATGGCTATTCTGCCACCGAAAATTAATTCACTAAACATCGGTTTCTTATAAGAATTATGCAATGAAGTAGGCTTTTTAAATGACCAGCAAATTAGAAAATGTAAACGTGCACTCCCAAGAGATTTTGATCACACCGGGCCAACTAAAAAAAGATATACCTCTTACAGAGGGTGCGTCAGAAACGGTTTTAAAAGGCCGTGAGACGATTAACAATATCCTTGACCGTAAAGATAAGCGTTTGTTTATCGTTATTGGTCCCTGCTCAATACACGATATTGAAGCCGCTAAAGACTATGCCCAAAGGCTAAAAACGTTAGCTGAAAAAGTAAGCGATACACTCTACTTGGTAATGCGCGTTTATTTCGAAAAGCCACGTACGACGGTCGGCTGGAAAGGTCTTATCAATGACCCTCATCTGAATGACTCTTTCGAAGTAGAGGAAGGCTTACATATTGGTCGTCAGCTTCTTGTCGACATAAACGAAATTGGCCTACCTACTGCGACAGAAGCGTTAGATCCAATTTCTCCACAGTACCTTCAAGACACGATTGCTTGGTCTGCAATTGGTGCAAGAACCACCGAGTCGCAAACGCATCGTGAAATGAGTAGCGGCCTATCTGTTGCGATTGGTTTCAAAAATGGTACCGATGGAGGTTTGGAAGTCGCCACGAACGCACTCAACTCTGTTTCTCACCCGCATAGTTTTCTAGGGATTAACCGAGAAGGCCAAGTTGCTGTTATCAGAACGAAAGGTAACCCATACGCCCACGTGGTATTGCGAGGCGGCGGTGGCAAGCCAAACTATGACTCAGTCAACGTTGCTGTTTGTGAGCAAGCCTTAGAAAAGGCAAACCTTAAAAAGAACATTATGATCGACTGTAGCCATGCCAATTCGAGCAAGGACCCAGCGTTGCAACCACTAGTGATGCAGGATGCGACCAACCAGATCATTGAAGGTAATAAGTCTATCGTTGGACTGATGGTTGAAAGCAACATCGCTTGGGGTAACCAGTCTATCCCGAAAGACTTGAGCGAGCTTACTTACGGTGTATCTGTTACCGACGCATGTATTGACTGGGAAACCACCGAAAAGGCTATTCTCGATATGCATGAAAAGCTAAAGACTGTTCTACCGAACCGTTAATCTGAACAGGTTTTACATCAGAAAGAATTGAAGGCGCCTCTATGGCGCCTTTTTTCTGGTCATTTGCTGACCTTTTTTGTCACCTATTTCTCGTAAGCCTAATCGTCTGACGCCAACGAAAACTCTAAGCTATTGATTATTAATATATAAATTTATTGGCACACGTTTAGCAAAGTATTTAATAGCTTAGGCAGTCAACGCGATACCCAACCCTACCGATCGCGATCGACACCGTTGATGTCAGTTCAGGAGAAAGGAAATGATGAACGTACATGAGTTAACCAACAAGACAGACGACACCGTACTGGCGGCTGATGAGCATGTCTTGGTTAGTAAGATAGAGCGATCTAAAGGCTTCAAGCGAGCGGATGAATATGAATCATTTACTATCAGACGCACAGAAGTGGTACCGAACCTATTAGTAGTCGGAACCACCGAGCAAAGTTAAAAATCGATGCGACACTAAGCCTTTATCCAACAGCTTGTTGCGCAACATCTATATCCTTCTGATTTTTAACGTAAAGTTCGTCTACGCTAAACTGATCCGCGTCTTTTAGACCACCGCAACTAACCTTGATGTATTCAACGTCGCCGGCAAAATCAAGACTTACGTTGCCTGACAACATAACAGATCCGGGAGCCTCAATACGCTGCTCATCGATCAATACCGACGACTCGCCTTTCGCGTCTCTGTAAGTTAGCCACAATGAAACAGGTGAACCCGGCACTGTTGAAAAACCAAGCCACGCAGCCGTATTAATGAATATCTGCTTTGGCACCCGATACGTGGGCTTGCTTTCGACCTTAGGTTTTCGCAACATTTTTAGAAAACCTAAGCGCGTTTTTTCGTTGGAAAAGTCTTTTGGCGTCTCGGTTTCGGAAAATTCCGACAACGGAACATTGCAAATAGCGCGTAGTTTGATGAGCTGAGTAGGAAGATTTTGCACAAATAACTCCTCGTGATTGATAACGCTAATGTAGCGTCATCTTGAGGCAGTTGCTGGTAAAAAGACGCATAGTCCCTGTGCGCTCTACCACAGTGGTACAAAGCAGCACCGAAGTCCAACGCACTGTAACGCAAGTTTATAGCGAGTTAACTTTCCTCGCGCCATTTAAGTTTATCGCGCAGGGTCACGACATCACCAACGAGGATGATGGTAGGCGCTTTCAATGAGCTCTGTTTAAACTTTTCATAAAGATCACCGACCGTTCCGGTTAACACTTGTTGATCGCGCGTCGTGCCTTTGGATATCAGGGCAGCAGGTTTATCTTTCGACATCCCGTGGTCGATCAAACAGCGACATATGGTATCCAGTGCTGAGAGGCCCATATAGAAGACTAAGGTCTGCTGGTCATGAATCAATTCAGCCCATGGCAAATCATGGCTATCATCCTTCAAATGGCCCGTGATAAAACGGACCGACTGAGCGTAATCGCGATGCGTTAACGGAATACCTGAATAGGAGGCGCAGCCTGCTGCAGCAGTAATCCCAGGCACCACTTGGAACGGAATATTATGCTCCGCTAGGGTTTCAATTTCCTCTCCACCACGACCAAATATAAAGGGGTCTCCACCCTTAAGCCGAAGCACGCGAGCTCCCTGCTTTGCATGGTTAACTAACAGTTGATTGATCGACTCTTGAGGAACCAAATGTCTAGAACGCTCTTTGCCTACGTTTATTTTCTCGGCGTCTTGTCGAACCAACGCCATCACGTCGTCAGAGACTAAGCGGTCATAAAACACAATGTCGGCCTGGCGTATTAAGCGAAGCGCTTTAAACGTCAACAAGTCGGGATCACCAGGCCCGGCTCCAACAAGATAGACCTCTCCGCTGGCGTTTTGGTTGGTACTTTTCTGCGAAAGACTATGTTCAATTAGCTCGCGAGCCTTCGCTTCCTCTCCGGAGAAAATCAAGTCTGCAAAGCGGCCCTCCAAATGACGCTCCCAAAAACGGCGCCGGCTATTCAGATGCTCAAACTTGTTCTTAACTTTACCGCGGTACTCAGTCGCTATCGACGCCATGCGGCCAAAAGCATGAGGAATAGTTGACTCCAATCGGCTCCGCAATAAGCGCGTCAGGACCGGTAGTTCGCCACTACTAGAGACAGCTGCAATTATCGGCGATCGATCAATAATCGATGGAAACACAAAGGTACTTAGCGCCGCGTTATTAACGACATTAACTGGTAAGTTACGAGCTTTTGCAGTCTTCGCGATAGCGTCATCGCTATCGCGATCTCCATAAGCGGCAACAACAAACTGAACAGATGACCAGTGCGCATCACTAGCTTTGTCAACCACCGTTACTAGGCCCGAATCCAATAGCTCTTTCGCCACAAGGCTCGCGTCAGCCCAAGTTACATAGCATCCAGCCTTAGTGAGCACTTCTATCTTTCGTTTCGCAGCGTCAGTACTTCCGAATACCAACGCGTTGGACGAGGAGACCTTAAAAAATAGCGGTAAAAAATCCATTATTTGGCGTTGATCACGCTAAGGCCACCCATATAGGGAACCAGAACTTCGGGGACTAGAATAGAACCATCTTCCTGCTGATAGTTTTCCATTACAGCGATCATGGTGCGACCGACCGCTAGCCCTGAGCCATTGAGTGTGTGAACAAGTTGAGGTTTATTTGTCTCAGGGTCCCTGAAGCGTGCTTGCATGCGCCGAGCCTGAAAATCTTTGGTGTTGCTGCACGACGAAATTTCACGGAAAGCACTCTGGCCCGGCAACCAAACTTCTAAGTCATAAGTACGCACCGCCGAAAAACCTAAGTCTCCGCCACAAAGAAGAACCACTCGATAAGGCAAACCCAGCTTCTGAAGAATCCCTTCCGCATGCGATGTCAGGGCTTCCAATGCAGCTTCAGATTCAGATGGTTCAACGATCTGTACCATTTCTACTTTGTCGAACTGATGCTGACGAATTAAACCTCTTACATCGCGACCATAAGAGCCCGCCTCACTTCTAAAGCAAGGTGTATGGCAAACTAACTTAAGCGGCAGCTGCTTATAATCAATAATCTCGCCACGAACCAAATTCGTTGCAGGGACTTCTGCGGTAGGAATTAAATAGAACTCCCGATCGCCCTGGAGCTTAAACAAATCTTCTCCAAACTTAGGCAATTGACCGGTACCATATAATGACTCCTCATTAACGATATAAGGAAGATAGGCTTCTTCGTATCCGTTTTCATCGATATGCGTATCAATCATAAACTGCGCCAGTGCACGGTGCAGGCGAGCTAGTTCACGGCGCAATACAACGAACCTTGAACCCGTTAATTTACTTGCGGCTTCAAAATCCATTCCGCCTTTTAGCTCGCCCAACGCCACATGATCCTTGACCTCAAAATCAAACTGCTTAGGCTCGCCCCAGGTACGCACTTCAAGGTTATCTGACTCATCAACGCCTTCAGGGACGTCCACGTCAGGAATATTCGGCATACCAGATAATATCTCGGTGAGTTGGTCCTGAAGCGCTTTCAAAGCAGCTTTCTCAGTTTCCAACTTAGCGCCAATCTCATCCATCTGTGCAATCAGAGGAGCAATATCTTCACCAGACGCTTTTGCTTTCCCGATAGATTTTGAACGCGTGTTTCGCTCATTCTGCAACACTTCCGTCGAGGTTTGCAGTGCTTTACGTTCTTCCTCAAGTGCCGCAAACGCAGCAACATCAAACACATATTTCTTTTTCGCTAAACGTGATGCGATATCGGCAGCATCCGTTCGAACTAGTTTTGGATCTAACATGGTTTCTTATCTTGCATAAATGATTAAAAAATACTCCTAGCGCCAAAGATACCGACACTCAGTACCAAGACGCATAGGACAACAGAACCTAATATGTACAGCAATGCAGACAGAAGCTGTCCGCTTTCAATCAATTGGAATGTGTCCAACGAAAATGTTGAAAAGGTCGTAAAGGCACCCAAAAATGCAGTCATAACATACGGCCGTATGGAGGGGTTTACGATTCCCTTTTCTGCAATCAGCACAAAAAGCACACCCATAACAAAAGAGCCAACCACGTTGACCGTAAACGTACCCCAAGGAAAATTGTGCGTCCCTACCCACTTCAACGCACCGTAGCGCGCTAGCGTACCTAACGCGCCAGAAAATGCGACGATAATTAGATGTATCATAGTCAATCCTTTGTCACTATAAAGCTTTCATAATTGGATGACAGAAACCCTTAAAGACGCTTCGTTATTCGGCTTAAACCGCACGGATTTCTCGCTCTATCTCTTTAATGCAAGCGCTGCACAGGCAGCACTTCTGTGGGTAATCCTGCTTGAGTTTTTCGCGTAGCAAAGCCGAAAAATCCGCATCAAAGCACCAACACTTCGTCAGTTTGGTAGATCCTGACTCGGCCATCGCACACTCGTTGCTGCTATGACATCGAGGGCACTCGCCTTCAGTCACTACTTCAACTCAAATCGCGACTCAGCACGATTTTTAACGACTTGGTCTGGGCTGAAAAGCTGGCAACTCATTGCCACATAGACACCTTGTTTACTAGATTTCAACGCCCCGATTGCAAACGCGGCGTTGAATAAACCATCCGTATCCTTAAACCTCAAAGGCCGCATTGCTCCAAAAAGGACAATTGTCTTACCCGTAATACCTTCAAGAAAAGTAGCAGTTTCTACCATCGTGTCGGTGCCATGCGATACAAGAATATTCTTATGCGGACACGCCTCTATCGCAGACTTTAGATTTTCTCTGTCTTCAGCGGTTATTTCTAAGCTATCTTTATAACAAATCGGTTCGACATCAAATTTTTCAGCAATGCCAATACGCGCTATTTCGTCCGCTAATACTGACTCGACGACTTTGTATTCACTCAATGAATCAAAGTAGTCTTTATCTATGGTGCCACCCATGGTCAATAGCTTAATGGTCACGCTTTGCACCTGTTTTTTTCCTACGATTTTTACTTGATCGGCGGCTACCATATTCTTTAGAGGCAGCCTTACGAACCAGCTTCGTTTTCGATTTAGCGTCCATTTTATGAGAAGGCGTCGCGAATGGATTATCACCTGACTTAAAATCAAAGCGTATAGGCGTGCCCTGGACTCTCAGCACCTTGCGGAAAGTTTTTTCCAAATATCGACGATAACTCGCAGGGATATCGTCAGTTTTAGAGCCATGAACAATAATTCTAGGTGGGTTGGAGCCGCCCTGATGTGCATAGCGGAGCTTAATTCGTCGCCCTCTAACAACCGGTGGCTGATGGTCAGAAACACAATCAACCAACAACTCAGTTAGGCGGTTGGTAGACCATTTGGCGAATGCTGACGCATAACCATTATCAATCGACTTGTATAGATCCCCTACCCCGGTACCGTGCTTAGCAGAAATAAAGTGAAGCTCTGCATAATCAAGAAATACTAAGCGGCGATTCAGTTCTGTTTTAACCGTCTTACGGTCTTCTGGGGTCATACCGTCCCATTTATTGACCGCAATCACCAACGCGCGGCCAGCATCCATTGCAAACCCGATCAAATGAAGATCCTGATCCACCACGCCTTCACGCGCGTCAATAACAATGACAACGACATTTGCGTCTTCAATTGCCTGCAAGGTTTTGATAATACTAAACTTTTCGACACTTTCTTTGACATTTTTCCGGCGTCTTACACCCGCAGTATCGATCAAGGTGTATGGCTTGTCTCGTCGCTCATAAGGAATATAAACGCTATCCCGTGTGGTGCCAGGCTCGTCATAAACGACCACGCGGTCTTCGCCCAACAAGCGATTAACTAACGTTGATTTACCGACGTTAGGCCGCCCGATGATGCCGATACGACAGCCAGATTGACCATCATCTTCGTTCTCTACTTGCTCTGGAAACGCCTCAAGCGTTTGCTCGATTAGCGACCTTATTCCGCGGTTATGAGATGCCGCTGTGAGCCGAATATCAGCCATTCCCATTCGATAGAAATCAGTCGCCACCAAATCTTCGTTCAGGCCATCTATTTTGTTAATGACCAAGGTACACGTTTTACCGGTCTGACGAATGTGTTTAGCAATCGCCTCATCTGTTGGAGTAAGTCCATCTCGCGCATCGACAACGAACATAACGACATCTGCTTCTTCGATCGCTAACAGTGACTGTTCAGCCATTGCCGCATCTATCCCGACCTCATCGCCGCTAATGCCACCCGTATCAATCACGATATAGGATTTTTCGAGCGATCGACCTTCACCGTACTTCCTATCGCGAGTTAGCCCCGGATAGTCCGCTACGATGGCATCGCGAGAGCGAGTAAGACGATTAAATAAGGTAGATTTACCAACATTTGGGCGCCCTACCAAGGCAATCACTGGAATCATTTAGTTATAAACTCATTAACGGTAAATGTGGTACGCAACCAGATAGCCATCGCGCGCATAAAAATATAAATGATCACCCCATACAAGCGGGTCGCCCATCACTCCGTCACGGTCAGGTCTAATTCGCGCGACGAGCTTGCCTTTATCTTCTGTAAAAACATGCACATAACCTTCAAAGTCGTCTACGAACAACAAGGTTTCAGCAGACGTTAAGCTGCCAGTGCGTCGGTATTTCAAAAGCGATGACTGCCATGCCTTGTTGCCATTTGTGCTATTAACGCCAACGATCGTTCCGTCATCTAGACTGACAAACGCTCTGTTCTCACTCGCGGTCATACCGTTAAAAGAGGACATGGGTTTAGCCCAAACTTCTCCGCCGGTACGCCGGTCGATCGCTACGAGATTGCCCTGATAGCCGACGGCATAAACTCGATTATCAATCACCACCGGCGCGCCATCGACATCAACAAGACGCTCTAGCTCCGTTCGCCCCTTGGGCACTCCAACATTGATCTCCCACTGAACCACACCGGTACGGGCATCAAAGGCGATTAATTCACCATTAGCGAATCCCGTCACCACTTGCCCTTCTTTCACAACCGGCGTTGGATTTCCGCGCAAAGTAAGCGCAGGTGCTGCGTTATCGTATTGCCAAAGTAAATTACCTTCGGAAGCGTCATGTGCAAACACAGAGCCATCTGTTGCATGGACTACGACAACTCGACCATCCGTCCCTGCAGGGGAAACAATTTCGCTAGACAGCTTACGCCGCCAACGTGGATTGCCTGACTCTCGGTCGACGCAAACAAGGTCACCTTGAGCCGTGCTGTAGTAAAGACAAAGCTGATCTAGCGCAAGACCACCAAGCACTCGCTCAGCTAAATCTCGCTTCATGACCAGTTTACCGGTCTCTAGGTTGACATAACTGAGCACACCGTCCGCATCGATCGTAACAATATTGTCGCCAATAACGACTGGACTCAATTCTAAACCTAATCCATCGTCGCCAGCACCAACCGGAGACTTCCACATTCTTTTCATCCACACATCGCGCTCAAAGTCTTGCAACTCTGTAGGGGGGTTGACCTGCTCGGTGCTACACCCAGAAACGACGGCGAGAACGCACAAAAATAATGTATTAAGGACAAGGCCCTTGTTGCGTAAAACGTTGCGCACAGAGATTCCCTAGTGACTATCGTGAGAAACGCCGAGACTTGCCAATTTCACAAGTAGAAGCGGTTGCTGTTGAGGGCTTTCTTTCACCAAATTATAAGCCGCATTGTAAGCATCGATTGCTTCTGCTTCCTGACCTTGACGAAGGAGTATGTCACCCTTGATTTCTAGGAATTGACTCTCAAACTCTTGCTCGTTTGCTACTAACAAACCTAGTGCTTCGTCGGCTTTTCCTTGGTCAGCTAATACTCGTGCTAAACGGCTATTCGTGACATCGATAAGGCGACCATCAGTCGTCTGCTGTTTAACCCACTCTAACTCCGCAATTGCCGCGTCGAGCTCTCCTTTTTCTATTGCATCCTTAGCCATAAACAAAGCGGCATAAACACCGTACTCGGTATCTCCAAAACGCTCTTTTAACTGACTAGCGAAAAAATCGATACCAGTTGTCGCAATAGGGTTGGGCCCTGATGAGGCATTCGCAGACAAAAGCTGCTCATATAACGCTGACGCTTCAGTTTTGCTTTCGATTACTGAGCTTTGATAAAACTTCCAGCCAAAAATAATCAATAACGCCGCGGCAATGGCAGACAATACGCCCGTTCCATTCTCACTCCACCAATTTTTGATCGCTGCGATTTGTTCTTCTTCTGTTCTTAGCTCTGCCACAATTAACTCCTACCCCGATTAAGCGAAAAATTCTGTTAATACTTGGCTGAGATCTGTTGCCTCAACCGTTTGTTGGTCTTTTTCCAATTTCAAATACTTTATAACCACCTGACCGCGTTCTAACTCTTGCTCACCGAGAATTAGTGCCACGCTGGCGCCGGAGCGATCAGCTTTTTTCATTTGGCTTTTAAAACTTCCACCGCCAAGGTTTTGTAACACTCTTAACTTACACTGCTCTCGAACCACTCTCGCGGTTTCAAATGCTTTTTCTGAAGTGCCTTCGCCACTAGCGACAACAAATACATCGACATTCGAGCGCACATCTGAGGGCACAACGTTCAGCTCTTCCAACAAAAGAACCAGCCGCTCCACGCCCATGGCGAAACCAATGCCCGGCGTTGGTTTACCACCAAGCTGTTCAACAAGTCCGTCGTAGCGACCGCCTGCGCAAACAGTACCCTGTGCACCCAATGCATCAGTCACCCACTCGAAAACAGTTTTCGAATAGTAATCCAGACCACGCACCAAATTCGCATTAATTTCGTATTTCACTCCCGCTAAATCCAGCAAGCGAAGTAATGAGCTAAAATGCGAATTCGAGTCTTCCCCAAGAAATTCACTCAGCTTAGGCGCACCCTTCAAAACCGACTGTGTCGACGCGCTCTTCGTATCCAATATTCGTAATGGGTTCGTTGCCAACCGGCGCTGGCTGTCCTCATCTAACAAATCAAAGTGCTGCTCTAGATAGATGCATAGCTCTTTTTTGAAGGCCGCTCGCTCTTCGGGCGAGCCCAAAGAGTTAATTTGCAGCGTCACATTCTCAGATATGCCTAACTTTTCCCACAACTGAGCAGTCAGAATGACTAACTCTGCATCGACATCGGGCGTCGCAATGCCAAAACACTCGGCACCTATTTGTTGAAACTGACGATACCGGCCTTTTTGCGGCCGCTCGTGCCGAAACATTGGCCCGGCATACCATAACCGCTGTGTTTGATTGAATAGCAAACCGTGTTGATCGGCAGCACGGACACAACTCGCGGTACCTTCTGGGCGCAGCGTTAAGCTGTCACCGTTACGGTCATTAAAGGTATACATCTCTTTCTCGACGATATCAGTGACTTCACCGATCGAGCGACAGAATAGCTCTGTTTGCTCGACAATCGGCATACGAATTTCCTGATAGCCGTAGGAATGCAACAACCCTTTCACGACACCTTCAAAGTATTGCCAAACAGGAGAATCTGCAGGTAACAGATCATTCATCCCTCTGATTGCTTGTATTTTTGCCACTTCTTTCCCTAAACAAATATTTTAATCATCAAATAGTAAGAACTAAGCTTTAACGATCAAAGACTCGAGTTCTTCTTGCTTTTTTGCTGCTTTTTCGCGAATCGTCGCTTCTAACTGGTCGACTAACGAAGCATTATCTAGCTTATGATCTGGCGTACCATTTACATAAACCAAGTTATTCGGACTACCGCCAGTAAGTCCTACGTCCACTTCCTTCGCTTCGCCGGGCCCGTTAACAATGCAACCTATAATCGCCACATCCAACGGAATCGCGATATCTTCTAGACGCGTTTCTAGCTCATTGACGGTGGTAATCACATCGAAATTCTGACGCGAACAACTCGGGCAAGCAATGAAGTTGATGCCTTTGGAGCGCAGCTTCAAACTTTTGAGAATGTCATAACCGACCTTGATCTCTTCAACTGGGTCTGCCGCAAGCGACACACGAATTGTATCGCCAATCCCATCCATCAATAACATACCCAAACCGACCGCCGACTTTACCGCACCGGCTCGAAAACCGCCCGCCTCCGTAATCCCCAAGTGCAAGGGCTGCTCAATTTGTGATGCGATCCCGCGATAGGCTGCGACGGTCATGAATACATCAGAGGCCTTCAGACTGACTTTAAAGTTGTCAAAATTATGTCTATCTAAGATATCCACATGCCGCAGCGCCGATTCAACGAGGGCATCAGGCGTTGGCTCGCCATACTTTTTTTGCAGGTCTTTTTCGAGAGAACCCGCATTCACACCGATTCGAATCGGTATGCCATTGTCTTTGGCACAATCAATCACGGCACGAATACGTTCTTCTTTTCCGATGTTTCCTGGATTGATGCGCAAGCAGTCAACACCATAGCTCGCGACTTTTAAGGCAATTTTATGATCAAAATGAATATCTGCGACCAAAGGAATTTCAGACTGTTTCTTTATTTCTTTAAACGCTTCCGCCGCATCCATGCTAGGAACAGACACTCTAACGATATCGGCACCCGCGTCTTCTAAGGATTTAATCTGCGCAACCGTTGCGTTGACATCACACGTTTCCGTATTGGTCATACTCTGCACTGCAATCGGGGCGTCACCGCCAACAGCCACATCGCCGACCATTATCTGTTTCGATACTCGTCGCTTAATGGGTGATTCAAATTTCATATGATGCCTATTTCTCTCTCAATCCAGTACAAATTCAGCTCGCCCATTTCGACGCGTCACACTCGACAGGTCATATTGACTACCTAAGTAAGACACCTTCGCAACCCTGGCGTTGCCAAGCACGACTCGATACGGCCGCGGACCGTTATAAACCACTCGATCACCCGCACGCTGAAGTCGCGCTATTGGCGTACGCTGCTCACCATTTACCAGCTGAAACCAACAGTCGTCCTCAAACGTTATCACTAACGCTGACAACGCGCTATCAGCTGTGCGCTCAGTGACTTGCGCAGACTCGTCTGTTAAAACGGATAATGGCTCTCGTACTTGTAATTCGGCGTCTCTTTCACTTTTTAGTTCCGCAATTCCCGACTGAGGTTCGAGCGAATAAGGCTCCGAAGAACGATCACTCTCGTCTGAGACCGAATCAGACGAGTCGCCGTTTACGCTCGTTTCGACCGATACATCATCACCCTCGATCAAGCGTTCATTGTCGGGCTTAATATTCTGACGCTCGCTACCCTCTGTCAGTTTTTCAGGCGCTGGAGTAAAGATATCTTCGGCACGCATGTTGGCTAAACTCTGCTCTTCAATCTCCTCAACAGGTGTTTCAATTTGACTGTCGTCAAGAGATTCTGCGGGCCTCAGTGCTGCTTCAGTCTGAACGGTCGGTTGCGCCGCGCGACTGGCACCCAAAGGCGTAATTTCTTTGACGTCAGTCTTTAAAAGATAAAATACCGAAGCAGCGCCAAAACAAAGCAAGCCAATCGCTAACCCCGCCTGCTGAAACAGTTTTTTGCGTGTTTTATGTAGACGGGCCTTTTCAGCTAGCTCTTTTTCTTTCTGACGACCTTCTTTTAGCTTAAGCAAACGCTGATCCAGCAACCCGACCATTCGCTCTTCGTGTAAACCCACTAAACGACAATAAGAACGAAAATAACCTTTCAAAAAGACATCACTGTCAAAGTCATCGTATAGATCTCTCTCCATCGAAAGCACAACTGTGCTGCGTAAATGCAAAGAGCTCGCTACCTGCTCTATCGAAAGAGGTACTTCTTCACGGGCCGCTCTTAGTATTGCGCCAGGGTGAGCAGAAACATCTAGCTTCTTTTCTTCATCTGCCATGCAGTCAGCCCTTTCCCAGCAACAATTTATACTGACCATATTCCGAAGAATTTGGGTAGAGTTCCTCTAATAACGCACCAAAACTAGCGACCTGTTCAGCACTTCCGTAGAAATGCGCAATGCGTATACCCTGCCACAAACTTTGGGGCGAATGTCGCAAGCCTTGCTGGGCAATAAGACGAATTAATCTATTGTAGAACTTGTTGGCCGAATCAAACGACTCTCGCTCAATGTAGAGTTCAGTAATTCCAGACAACGCTCGCCCATTCAGCCGATCAAGCTTCAGTGTTTTCTCATAGGCAGTAATAGCGGCCACACTGTTGCCCAATTTAAGATTGCACAGCGCCACATTTGTATAAATGCCCGCACGCCCCACATAGCCTGTATCTTTCGAAGCAATTTCAAATTGCGATAATGCTTCTTTATAACGCCCCTCGGAAAACAAGAATGCTCCGTAATACGTGCGCCCACGCGTATAGGTTTCGTCATAATCCAGCGCATTCAGAAACAGCTCTTCGGCAAGTTTGCTCTCGCCGTCTTCATGATAAATTAGGCCAAGCGCACTAGTCGCTGCAGCATTATTCTCGTCAATCTCTAACGCCCGCTGCAAATGCTTTCGGGCTCGCGCATATTCATCTCGCTTGATGTACTCAAGACCCAGCTGAACATATCGTTTTACCGCTTCTTCTGTATCGGCTTTTCGAGTGAACGAGCTGTTAGTCGTAGTCACACAGCCCGAGACTAAAAGAGCAATTGAAACCAATAATGCGCCAAGTTTTATATTCATCCAGTGATTGCTACCCGTTGAGTTGTTGCAAATTAATATAGCGCTCACTGCGCCGAGTTTTGTCCTCGACCAAGCCAACTAACTGGCCACACGCCGCATCTATGTCGTCACCACGCGTAGTCCTCACGGTGGTAATGTATCCAGCTTTCGTTAACCAATCCTGAAAACAACGAACTTCTGTATTGCTCGGCTTTTTATAACCACTACCCGGAAAAGGGTTAAAGGGAATCAAATTAATTTTGCACGGAAAATCTTTTAACAGTTCAATCAATTGGTCTGCATGAACCTTTCGGTCATTGACACCCGCAAGTAATGTGTACTCGATCGTTGCCTTGCGTTTGTCCGACAAGTTACTTAGATAGTTTTTCGCCGAATCAAGTAGCATAGCAATCGGATATTTTTTGTTAACCGGCACTAGTTGGTTACGCAATTCATCGTTAGGAGCGTGCAAAGAAATCGCCAACGATGCATCAGTAAGCCCATTCATTTTATCAATAGCCGGAACAACGCCTGCAGTGCTAATCGTGACTCTGCGCTTTGAAATACTATAGGCAAAATCGTCCATCATCAGGTCGATGGAATCCATCACATTATCAAAGTTAAGTAAGGGTTCGCCCATTCCCATCATAACAACATTGGTAACGGGACGATCTTTGGTACGGTCCAGGTCCTCAAACGAAGCAATAGCATTCCATATCTGACCTACTATCTCTTCTGCACTGAGGTTTCGGTTAAATCCCTGTTTACCGGTAGAGCAAAAACTGCAATCAAGTGCACAACCAATTTGCGAAGAAATACACAACGTGCCCCGGTTACCCTCTGGGATCAACACCGTCTCGATGCTACTGCCACCCGGCATCTTCATCAACCACTTACGCGTACCATCTTTTGAAATCGCCTGATACGTAATTTCAGGCGCCTGCACGATAGCGATTTCCTTCAACTTTTCGCGTAGCACTTTACTGATATTACTCATTTCGTCAAAATCCATGACGCCATACTGATGAATCCATTGCATCACCTGTTTAGCCCTAAAAGGCTTCTCTCCAAGATCAGCAAAAAAATCAATCATCTTTTGTCGGGGCATGCCCAGCAAGTTGATTTTATTCAGCGGATTAGCGGTTGATTCTGACATACGTTTTGACCAATTTGTGACAGCTATAATACGAAGAAAAGCAGGAGCCCTTCTGGAGTCCTGCTTTACCTTGTCTTAATTAACAAAGACTAGCTTCGTGAGCAAACTTCTTCTGCGTTAAAAAAATACGCAATCTCACGCGCCGCTGACTCAGCTGAATCTGAACCATGTACTGCGTTCGCATCAATAGAGTCTGCGAAATCTGCACGAATAGTGCCTTCGTCAGCTTCTTTAGGGTTAGTAGCACCCATCAAGTCGCGATTTTTTGCAATAGCACCTTCGCCTTCTAGAACCTGAACAACGACTGGTCCAGATGTCATGAATGCCACTAAGTCACCAAAGAAAGGGCGCTCTTTGTGCTCTGCGTAAAAACCTTCTGCTTTTTCTTGTGACAACTGTTGCATTTTAGACGCAACAATTTGAAGACCATTTGTTTCGAAACGACTATAAATTTTACCGATTACGTTTTTTGCAACGGCATCAGGTTTGATGATCGAAAGGGTTTTCTCTACAGCCATGAAATATCTCCAGCTTAAGGTTAAAAGGACAAACAAAGTAGGTAAAAATTTTGTGGCAAATTATACGCAGCTCTACCAAGAAAAGACACGCTAATAAGAGCAATTAACGAATGTTAACTCGCGACTATCCCTCGCAGGCCCTCGCGACGACAGCGTTAATGACGCGCGCAGCTTCAACCAATTCGGAAGCTGTCGAAAACCGACCGAAAGAAACCCGCAGCGAAGCCAAGGCTAACTCACTCGACACCCCCATCGCCGTCAATACGTGCGAAGGCGAAAGCGACGCCGACGTACAAGCAGACCCCGAACTTATCGCCAACTGCGGGAGCGCGGTCAACAGCACCGGCCCATCAATACCCGAAACGCTAAAGTTAACAATCCCAGGTACGCAAAACTCCTGATCGCCATTTAAGGTAATAGCCGACGTGCCTGACAGATCGTTCAAAAAGCAAGAGCGAAGCGTTTGTACCGCATCCTGTTCGCTTGTCATCAGCGCTCCAGCAACGGCAAAGCTTTCACCCATTGCTGCAATTTGATGCGTGGCCAGTGTCCCTGAGCGCATCCCTCTCTCATGCCCACCGCCATGAATGAGCGGCGCGATAGATAATCCCTCCCGGCGTCTCACATACAAAGCCCCTACACCTTTTGGGCCGTATATCTTGTGCGCGCACATCGACATTAAATCGACCGGCGTGTTTTGCAAATCTATCTCAAGCTTCCCAACGCTCTGCGCAGCATCAACGTGAAATACAATATCGCTACCTGACGCTAAATTGGCTATGCCCTCAATATCGTTTATCACGCCCGTTTCGTTATTAACATGCATAAAACTTAGCAAACGAGTGTCTTTACGGATAAGTGGCGCAACTAGTTCAGAGGTAATCCTTCCGCTAACGTCAGGAACAATATACGTGACGTCAAACCCGAGCTGCTCCATATACTCAAAACAGTCCAACACCGCCTTATGCTCTGTAGCAGAGGTAATGATATGCCCACCGAGCCCCTTAAATTGCTCTAGGTATCCTTTGATCGCAAGATTGTTAGCCTCTGTGGCACCGCTTGTCCAAACAATTTCTCGCGTATCAGCTCCGATCAGCGTCGCCACCTGCTTACGCGCTTTTTCAACGGCAGCTTCGGCCTGCCAACCAAGCATATGCGAGCGCGAAGCTGGGTTAGCAAAACAACCATCAATGGTTAGAAATGATGTGAGCACATCAGCAACGGCAGGGTCCATCGGCGTCGTCGCCGCATAATCGAGATAAATCAAAGATGACATAAAATCTTATACTTGAAGGGGTTCGCTATGGATAAGATCAGCACGCTGATCTTGGCGCTCAGCCGTTACTTGCACTTCGTGTTTATTCATCAGGTCGCGCAAACTAATGTCACTGAGAAAGTTATGTATCTGCGAGCTTAAATCCGACCAGAGGTGATGCGTTAGGCATTTCTCACCTTTCTGACAATCGCCTTTTTGCTTGCACTTCGTCGTGTCGACCGACTCATCAACCGCATCAATTATTAGTGCGATGGAAACCTTGTCATCGGATTGATTAAGCTCATACCCACCACCAGGCCCTCGAACACTTTTAACTAGAGACGCATGCTTGAGCTTAGAAAATAGCTGTTCAAGATAAGAAAGAGAGATTCCCTGGCGTCGCGAAATATCCGCTAAAGCAATCGGGCCACCGCAAGAATGAAGTGCTAGATCCAGCATTGCTGTCACTGCATAACGCCCTTTCGTCGTAAGTCTCATCTTGCGTCCCTAAATATAAATAGGGCAAAATTATCTATTAACCTAGTATTTTAATCAACTATTCCCTTAATCAACTAAGCGCAGGCTAAGGCGCCTCTTTAAAACAGTCAATTTGGTCTTCGTCAATCGATGGCACGTCAGGCTTAGTATAACTTTTGTCAACTCTTTGCAGCGCTTTGCACATCGAGTTCATGCGCTCATCAACAACATGCATATGATCCAAAATACTTCGTATTGACCGAGCAACCGGATCGGGCATTTCTTCACTTAAGCCATAGGCGTCGAAACCAAAATTTTCTTCCATCTTTTTCCGCCGCCCCTCATCCACCGCCTTCAAAGGCTCTTCATTAACAGACTTCAGAATAATACGCCCAGGAATGCCTACGACGGTTGCTTCAGCTGGCACCGCCTTTGTAACAACAGCGTTCGACCCAACTTTTGCGTTCTCGCCGACCTCAAACGGACCAAGAACCTTGGCACCTGCACCGACTACGACTCCATTTCCCAGCGTGGGGTGGCGCTTGCCTTTGTTCCAGCTCGTGCCACCAAGAGTCACGCCCTGGTATAAAGTGACATCGTCACCAATAATTGCCGTCTCCCCAATCACAACACCCATCCCATGATCGATAAAAAAACGCCGCCCTATTTTTGCTCCCGGGTGAATCTCTACTCCGGTTAACCAGCGACTAAACGTGGATAAGCTGCGCCCCAACCAAAATAAACGATGACGCCACAGCCTATGAGCTGCACGATGCAACAACAAAGCATGCAAACCAGGATAGTTCGTCAATACCTCAAACGTGTTTCGAGCCGCAGGGTCGCGACGAAAAACACTTTGAACATCTTCTTTTATTCGGGCAAACATACTTTTACTCTTTCCAGTTATTCGTAGCACTAACGCTTCATGTGTTGGATTTATTTAGCGCAGCCTTACAGACTCCGCGCAAAATATTCACATCCATTTTGTCGAGTTTACTGCGCAACAACAAGCGCTTAATACGCGCCATTAAAGTACCTGGGTTCTGCGGGTCATGATAATCAATACCGACTAACATTTTTTCAAGATGCACTAACAACCCGTCCACCTCTCGGCCATTAGCTAAGGCATCATCCCAAGCCGCATCCTCCGGCGTCAATACCGGCGCAAGATCCACAGATGACGCCTCGCACGATAGCAAAGCAGCCATCCGCACCTCATAAGTCATTACCTGCACCGCCATCGCCAGATTCAAAGAAGAATAATCTGGGTTAGCAGGAATACAAACGTGGAAATTACACCGCTGAAGCTCGCCATTACTTAGCCCACTGGCTTCTTGGCCAAACAACAGCGCGACCGTTGAATCTTCCGTCAAGTCTGACCCAGACAATACCGAAATTGCGCGCTCACCCAGATCTCTTGGCGTCCCTACGGGCCACGTCATTTTACGATTACGCGCGCTCGTACCTAACACCAACACCGAATCCTCGACCGCCCCTTCAAGTGAATCAAATATCTCTGCGTCATCCAGCACATCACTGGCACCGGCCGCACGACTGTTAGCCTCGTCATTAATAGACGCCACGGGGTCTACCAGACGAAGCCGCGTGATACCCATCGTTTTACACGCTCTAGCTACCGCCCCAATATTACCGGGGTGGGTAGTCCGCATTAATACGACAACGACACGGTCGAGCAAATCCTGTGCTGTAGATGCTGGCACGACTATGACTCCTCTGAGCTCAACATTGACTCGACAAAGGCTGGATTAATCATACCCTTAAAGCTGTCAATCAAAACACGACCCTCGTCAGGCTCAACACTCACGGCCATCCTAACCGCAGAACCTGACAAATGCGCCAACAAAAAGCCGACCCTTGAAAGCTCAATCGCACGCTCAAGCGGATAGAATGGCTTCAGACAGCCAACCACCAATTCAGCCGTATGTCGACTGTCTTGCAAATCCATGTCATGGACACGTTTGTCGGCGGAAATAGCAACCCAAACATCATATAGGGCAGGGTCTGCCAAATAAATCTGATAATAACTTTCGACCAGCTCCCTCAACACTGCAAATGCGTCATCTAACGTGGAAACTTCGGGCAAATTAGTCAATAACTGACCTTGCATCCGCTCAAACGTTTGCTCCGCCAATGCGTGCGTAATCGAGTCCTTGCTTGGAAAATACTGGTAAATAGAGGCCGCTGTCACGCCCGCGCGTGATGCTATTTCATGCACTTTCAACTGCGCACTACCTTTTTCTGAAATTAAGGCCTTAGCCGCATCCAATATAGAGTCAACTCGCTCTTTACTGCGTCGCTGGGTGGGCTGGCGTCGATCTTTCTTTGCGGAACTCGAAGCGTTTGATGTCACTGTTTAGGTTGCCTAGCTATACATTGGGAACGCTATTCTACTCACCCGCAGCAAGGGTTCAAGCGCGCGCTGAACAAACGGCATGAAGGAATAGTGTTAGTCTGACTGAATTTTGCTATGATTCGCGCCTTTAAATCCCAGCAAACCTAATTAGTGATGACGCAATGACACCAATTCTTAATATCGCACTCCGTGCAGCTCGCCAAGCCAATGAATATATTGTACAGACCATCGATAAGCGCGAACCTGGCGCACTCGACTCGGAGGCAGACCAGCAGCTACTCGATCACTTAGAAACGTCTTTATTCCAAGTTTTGCTGGACCACCTAAAGCGCGGTTACCCTACTCATTACGTCGCTGAACCGGGTGAAACGCTGGCACAAGATAAAGATGATAGCTGGCAGATACATGGTTTTGAGAACATCACGCCCTTTGGAAGACGTTTCCCTGGCGGCAGTTATAGCATTACCCATAAACAATATGGAAAGACACAACATTGTTTGATTGTGAACCCGTTTACCGGCGACGAATATACCGCCGCCAGAGGCAAAGGGGCGGCAATTAACAGTCATCGTATTCGCTGCACTTCAACTAAGTCATTGGCGGATTCCGTTATCGCAACAAACGTTTTGAACAAACTGACTGGCGCCGCAACGGATCACGTAAAAACAGACCTACTCAGAGACCTAGCACAATCAGGAAGCCAAGTGGCAATCACAGGTAATATCATTATGGATATTACCTTAGTCGCTGCAGGCCAAGCTGATGCCGTTATAGTTGAAGACACGGACCCAGCGATGCTGGATGGCGTTTTGCTGCTTTGCCAAGAGGCTGGGACTCTTTCAGGAACACTATCAGGCGGACTGGTACAGGAAGGACGAAAAGGAAGCTTGGTTGTTGCCAACCCTAAGCTTTACAAGTCTATTGTTCAGCGTCTTGGCGGCTACGACAAAAAACTACAAGCCTAACTCGCTTTGACAAGTATTTGGCAAACAATATTGGCCGCTTAGCGGAATTAAACGGTTGTATAAAAAAGAGGCGGTGAGCGCAAAGCCCACAGCCTCTTTTTTATGGGTGCAACAACAAACACCTAGAGTACCAATCATTGTCAGGCCAACTTAATTGGATAGGCGCCTCGCTGCGAAAAAGTGCAACGTTAGGCAACACTGCTAGAGCTAGACGTTTGCGAGCGAAACTCAGTGATAGGATCGTCAAACTTTGCGTGCGGGTCTTGCTCCGTTCGCATTGACCACATTAGGTACTCTAAAAATTCTTTTTCAGCGGCGTTATTTTTATCATCGTTTGATGTGTTCGCTGGGAATAGCTCAATTACGTTAGTCATGCTGATAGCCTCTGTTCTTTCTTTATAGGTATATTTTGTCACTTAGTGACTTATAGCTATTACAAAGCACAGCCCGTGCCAACCTAAACCAACCTCTAATAAAAACACTTCAAGCTACTGTTTTTATTATAAATAAATTGAATATAAGTTCTGAGAAGAAGAAACGCTGAATTCTCTAGCGCCGACCCGCGTCAAAATTTCAACGCTACATTCGGAATTTTGACGACACGGTGTCTACTAAGATATTCACGTTACTTAAGCACGCATTTCAAACGCATAAAAAAAGCGAGCACCTCAAGCAAGGCCTCGCTTTACCTTATATTTTTACTCGCTAAGGACGGTCGTCGACAGCCTCGCCTTCTTCCCCTTCCTCAGCAACCGGGGCGATCAGGTCTTCTTTAGTGATCCCCATCGCTAACAGCACATTACTAGCAACATAGATCGACGAGTAAGTACCGACCAGAACACCAATCAAAAGCGCCTTCGCGAAACCGTTAATCATCTCGCCACCGACAATATAAAGCGCAAGTAACACCAGCAACGTCGTTATCGACGTGACTAAGGTCCTAGAAAGAGTTTGTGTCAGCGATATGTTAATAACCTCAAGCGGACTTGCTTTTCGAATCCGTCGAAAGTTCTCACGAATGCGATCGGAAACAACAATCGTGTCATTCAAGGAATACCCAATAACTGCTAACAATGCCGCTAGAACCGTCAAATCAAAGTCCCAGTGTAGGATAGAGAATGCTCCCAACACGATGATAACGTCGTGAATCAATGCACCGACAGCGCCAACGGAGAATTTGAACTGAAACCGGACCGCAACGTACAGCATGACAATGCCTAACGCTAATAGAAGCCCTAAGCCGCCCTGCTCTCGCAACTCTTCACCCACTTGCGCACCCACGAACTCAGCGCGTTTCAGCTCTAAGGCCTCACCAGTCGCGGCTAACGCGGCACTAACCTCTGCGCCAACCGTATCACTAAAGCCCTGCGACAAACGTACAAGCACTGACGTATCTGCGCCAAAATTTTGAACAACTAACTTTTCATAACCGGCGCTATTCAGTTGCTGCCTAACTTTTTCTAGGTCTGGCGCCGACGCGTATTCCACTTCAACTAGGGTTCCGCCCGTAAAATCAAGTCCGAGCTGCAAACCGTTGATCGCCAAAGACGCCAAGCTAGCAATAAGTAAGATCGCCGAAAAAACAGCTGCGATCTTACGCTTACCCATAAAATCAATTTGTTTAGTCACGTATCACCCCTACCCGATCGACAGCTTGGTGACCTTACGGCCGCCATAAATAAAGTTAGTAATCATTCGGCTAAGCACAATTGCAGTAAATAGCGACGTCAAGATACCGAGCGACAATGTAATTGCAAAACCTTTAACCGGCCCTGTACCTACCGCAAATAAAATCACAGCGGCGATAAGCGTTGTAATATTGGCGTCAAAAATCGCCACGAACGCTCGTCCATATCCAGCGTCTATCGCCTGCTGAGGCGTAAGGCCATTAGCAAGCTCCTCCCGTATTCGCGCAAAAATAAGCACGTTTGCATCAACCGCCATCCCTACCGTGAGAACGATACCCGCGATACCTGGCAATGTTAGTGTTGCCGATATCATCGACATCAGCGCACATAGCAAAACCACGTTGACCGCCAATGCAATATTGGCAATAACACCAAACACGCGATAGTAAAGAAGCATAAACACCAAAACCATCGCAAAGCCGATTTGAACCGATAACAGGCCTGCGTCAATATTCTGCTGACCTAAGCTAGGCCCAACAGTGCGCTCCTCTACGAAATAAATAGGCGCGGCAAGTGAACCAGCTCTTAATAACAGCGCAAGTTCTGCAGCCTCAGTAGGCGAATCCAAACCTGTTATCTGAAAGCGATTACCGAAGACACCTTGAATCGTTGCCAAACTAATAATGCTACGGACTTCTTTATTCTTTCGCTTTTCGACCACTTTACCGTCTACGACCGCTCGAATAATTTCCGGCTTTTGCTCGATAAAAACAACGGCCATGCGCCGCTGCAACGAACGCTTAGTTGTTTCTAACATCCGGCTACCGCCAGTACCATCAAGCGAAATATTGACCAACGGCATACCGGTCTCATCAAAGCTCGCATTCGCATCAGATACGTTGCTGCCCGTTACGATAATATCGTTTTCCAACACAGCGCTTCGGTTGGGTTCTGACTTGAACGGCAAGGTCTGCGTCGACAAGCTCCCTGAGCCTGCTTTTGCTTCAAGACGATATTCTAGATTGGCGGTTTTACCGATAATACGTTTCGCCGTGGCAGTATCTTGGACACCTGGCAACTCAACAACGATTCGGTTACGACCTTGTCTCTGAACAAGCGGCTCTGCTACGCCCAGTTCGTTGACCCGATTTCGCAAGGTAACGAGATTTTGCTGAATTGCGTAATCCTCTATTTCCTTTACGCTCTGCTCCGACATCTTCATCACAAGGTAAAAAGCATCGTCTTCGTCTAATGTTTCGCGGGTAAACTGTCGGTAGCTTTGCGAAACCAAATTGCTAGCAAGGTCGCGATCCTCTTCTTTCTTAAACTTGACCTTCAAGGTGTCAATACCAACCTTTTCGGCCGCTCGGTAGCGTATTTTCTCACTACGAAGCTCAGCTTTTAACGCGCTTTCAGTCATCTGTAGGCGCTGTGATAACGCCTTTTCCATATCGACCTCTAGCAAGAAGTGCACACCGCCGCGCAAGTCCAACCCTAGTTTCATCGGCCCAGCACCTATTGACTTCAGCCAGTCCGGCGTTGAAGCCGCCATGTTAAGCGCAATGATATAGTCCGACGAAAAACCAGTGCTAAGTACCGCTTTTGCGGCCAGCTGCTGCTCGGCATTGTTTAGCTTTACGAGTAACATCCGCCCATCAAGCTCAACAGATTTGAGTTCAATGCTCTTTTCTTCCAGTAGCGAACGCACTTTTTCTAAATGCGTCTGATCTAAGCTTTCAGAGCTTTGGGAGCTTGTGATTTGAACCGCATAATCATCAGGATATAGATTGGGCAGCGCGTAAATGACGCCGAGAACCAAAATCGTGGCGATTAAGAAATATTTCCAAATTGGATTACTGTTTAGCATGCTAGGGGCATAACCTTACTTTTGATTTAATGAGTATCTTTGCGACAAGCGCGGGCATACTAACAAAGCGCTAGATGCTTTTTAGTGTTCCCTTTGGCAATGCTGCAGCAATTGCTTGCTTTTGTATTTTCATCTCAACGCCTTGAGCAATTTCAACTAAAACGAACTCTTCGCTTACTTTGTTGATTTTGCCAGCAATACCGCCATTCGTAACGACTTCATCGCCTTTATTCAACGCTTCAACCAGGTTCTTATGCTCTTTAGCTCGCTTTGACTGTGGACGCCACATCAAAAAGTAAAAGACCAAGATGAAACCACCAAAAAACACAAGTTGAATCATCGCACTTGGACCTTCTGGCGCAACCGGTGCGCCTTCAGCTAGCGCTAAAGTAGACAACAGCATAAGCGATAGTGTGGATACCAGTTTGGTAGCAAAGGACAAAACGTTTGAAATTACAGTGTGCATTAATATCTCCAGTACATGACTTAAAACAGACGAAAGCCGCTACTCTTAAGCAGAGAAAGCAGCATTTAACAGTTTACATTTTAACCGACATCACTCGCCAACACAGGCGTTTCTAGGCCGCGCAAAGAGTAGAAGGAATCAACGAAGGCCGACAATGTACCTTGTTCAATCGCATCGCGCAATCCACTCATTAAATTCTGATAATAACGAAGATTATGAATCGTATTTAGCTGCGCTCCCAGCATCTCAGAGCAACGCTCCAAGTGGTGTAAATAGCTACGCGTAAAGTTTTGGCAAGTGTAGCAATCGCAATTTGCATCTAGCGTACTCGTGTCCGTTTTATGGACGGCGTTACGAATTTTAACGACCCCTGTCGACGTAAATAAGTGGCCATTTCTCGCGTTGCGCGTGGGCATGACGCAATCGAACATATCAATGCCACGACGAACACCTTCGACAAGGTCTTCAGGCTTCCCTACTCCCATCAAATAACGAGGCTTGTCGGCAGGCATTTTGGTCGCCAAGTGGTCCAAAATACGAACCATATCTTCCTTCGGCTCTCCAACAGACAAGCCGCCGATCGCATAACCATCAAAACCGATTTCTTCTAAACCCGCTAACGATACATCACGTAAGGTTTCATGCATGCCGCCTTGAACAATGCCGAACAACGCTGAAGGACTATCGCCATGCTCATCTTTACTACGTTTGGCCCAACGCAAAGACAGCTCCATCGATTTCTTGGCAGTCGGAACATCTGCAGGGTAAGGGGTACACTCATCAAAAATCATCACGATATCGGAACCGAGCTTTCGCTGAACCTCGATAGAGATCTCCGGCGTCACCTCAACCGGCGCGCCGTCAATGGGTGAGCGAAACTTCACACCTTCTTCGGTAATCTTTCGAAGCTCACCTAGACTAAACACCTGAAAACCGCCAGAGTCAGTCAAGATAGGTTTATGCCACTGTGTAAAGTCATGCAAATCACCATGCTGCTCAACGATATCAGTACCCGGGCGAAGCATGAGGTGAAATGTATTTCCTAATATTATTTCTGCGCCAATTTCCTCAATATCTCTTGGCAACATCCCTTTAACCGTACCGTAGGTCCCAACTGGCATAAACGCAGGCGTCTGAACTTTTCCTCTTGGAAAGCTCAACTCGCCTCGACGAGCGTGACCGTCCTGAGCACTTTTTTCAAAAGTCATAAAGCATTTTCTTGCCATCGAACCCAAACTCCTAAAACCTTAAATTCAAATAATACTAAACCGAGCGTTCATTCGGTGCGCACTTAGCTGATAAACATGGCATCGCCATAACTGAAGAAACGATATTTTTGCGCCACGGCATGAGCATAAGCCGCTTTAATATTCTCACTGCCGGCCAACGCAGAAACCAGCATCAACAAAGTGCTTTGCGGCAAATGAAAATTAGTGAGAAGCGCGTCGACCGTTACAAATGAATAGCCTGGGTAAATAAAAATATCGGTATCGCCAGACATACGACACAAGCTGCCAGAGCGGCTCGCCGCCTCTAGACTTCTGCAGCTCGTCGTTCCAACTGCGATCACTCGCCTACCTTCACGCTTAGCCGCTTCGACTATCTCGACAGCCTGGTCGGACACTTCAACCCATTCGCTATGCATAACATGATCATTGATATCATCGACCTTTACTGGCTGAAATGTGCCGGCACCAACATGCAAGGTAACGTAAGCAAACCGGACGCCCTTAGCCTTTAACTTATCCAGCATCTCATCACCAAAGTGCAGACCTGCCGTCGGCGCTGCGGCGGAACCGGGATGCTCAGCGTAAACCGTTTGATAGCGTTCGCTATCCAAAGATTCATCGGTACGGTCTATATAAGGCGGGAGAGGAACATGACCAAGCTGCTCTAAGGTATCAAATACTTCACGTCCTTCGGGCAAAGACAAAACAAACAAAGCGCCTTGCCGGCTCTCCATCACCAACTCAGTATCATCTTCTAGAATGATTTTTGAACCGGGCTTTGGTGACTTACTAGAACGCACATGCGCTAAAAAGCGCTGATCGGATACCTTACGCTCAAATAAAATTTCGAGCTTTCCACCCGATTCTTTTTTAGCAAACAAGCGAGCAGGAATAACTTTTGTGTTATTAAAAACCAGAACATCACCTGGCTCTATTAAGTCAAGTAGCTCTGAAAACTGCCTGTCTCGGAGCGATGTCCCGTTAATTGGGACCTCTAAAAGCCTACTATCACCGCGTTTCTCCGGAGGGTATTTTGCAATCAAGCCTTCAGGTAAATCGAAACTAAAATCTGAAACCTTCATTACTTAGCCTTAACTGCACCAGGGATTATCGGGGTCTCTGAACGAACATCCGCGTTCTGGCCACGATGGCGCAGCAAGTGATCCATCACGACCAATGCCATCATTGCCTCCGCAATAGGCGTCGCGCGAATACCGACACAAGGATCATGACGGCCGTGCGTCACGACTTCGATAGGATTACCATGCCGATCAATACTCTTGCCAGGCAAACGAATGCTTGATGTCGGCTTGAGCGCAATATGCGCAACGATATCTTGACCCGTCGTAATGCCGCCCAAAATGCCACCGGCACTATTAGACAAAAAACCCTCAGGTGTCATTTCGTCTCGATGCTCTGTTCCTTTTTGAGAAACGGATTCGAACCCTGCGCCGATCTCGACACCTTTGACCGCGTTAATGCTCATCAAACCGTGCGCCAATTCGGCATCGATACGATCAAAAATAGGTTCACCAAGTCCCGGCGGTACATTACGCGCCACTACCGTAATCTTAGCGCCAACCGAATTTCCTTCTTTGTTTAGCGCCTGCATATACGATTCCATCTCAGGAACCTTAGACGCATCAGGGCAAAAGAACGGATTGTCATTGACGATAGACATATCTACGCTTTCGATCGCGATTGGCCCTAGCTGCGATAGATACCCTTCAACGACAATGCCCAACTTTTCAGCTAGGTATTTTTTTGCAATAGCACCCGCTGCAACGCGCATGGCAGTTTCGCGCGCAGATGAACGACCACCGCCGCGATAATCTCTGATACCGTACTTCTGCGTATACGCATAATCAGCGTGTGCCGGCCTAAATGTATCTGCAATATCAGAATAATCTTTAGAGCGTTGATCCGTATTTTCAATCAGTAAGCCGATCGGTGTGCCCGTAGTTTTGCCCTCGAATACACCGGACAATATCTTGACCTGATCCGCTTCTTTTCGCTGAGTGGTATAACGCGAGGTACCAGGCTTGCGACGATCAAGATCAACCTGCAGGTCTTCTTCACTCAGGGCTAAGCCCGGAGGACAACCGTCAACAATACATCCCAACGCTTTCCCATGACTTTCGCCAAAAGACGTTACCGTAAACAACTTGCCAAAACTGTTTCCTGACATTCCGACTACCACTCTCTACTTTGTAATTGCGCAGCGGTCACCATAAAAACGCCATGACCGCCATGTTCAAACTCTAACCACGTAAAGGCAACATCAGGGTAAGCTGCTTCAAGCGCCTCCCCGCTATTCCCTACTTCAACAATCAATACACCATCTGGGCTCAACCAAGTGCCAGCCTCGCGTAATATCTGCCGAGTAATATCTAGACCATCTTCTCCCGAGGCCAAACCTAGCATAGGTTCTTTGTGATACTCTGCCGGCATCGCATCAATGTCTTGCTGATCAACGTAAGGCGGGTTTGAAACGATTAGATCATAGGTTCCCGACAGATTTTGTGGCAAGGCCTCAAACACATCCGATTGAAACAGTGTTACTTGCTCATCCATATTATGGCTATCAACGTTGAGCTGAGCGACAGCGAGCGCATCCGCGGATACATCAAGACAGTCAACTTGAGCATCCGGGAAAGCGTATGCGCATGCAATGCCGATACACGCACTACCCGTGCATAAATCCATAATGCGTTTTGGTTGTGTAACGAGCCAAGGAGAGAAGCCATGTTCTATCAATTCCGATATCGGTGAACGCGGCACCAATACTCGTTCATCAACATTAAATGGAAGCCCACAGAAATATGCTTTCCCCGTAATGTAAGCACTGGGGACTCGGCCGGCTACCCGACGTTCAATGGCATCACTAACTGCCGTTCGCTCTTGCTTGGTCAGATGACAAGACCACATGTCACGATCAAAATCCCACGGTAAGTCGAGCACTTGCAGCACTAAGCCTACCGACTCATCCCAGGTATTATCAAAACCATGACCACAAAACGCAGATGCTTTATTCATCGATGAAAAGCAGTAACGGATATAGTCAGCAATGGAAACTAGAGATTTTGCCACGATACTTCAGCCCACATAAAAGGCGGGAATTATATAGAGATTCGGTCAACTATGCGATATCGATAACGACAGGAATCAATTGGCGAAAGAAACAAATGAAAACCAGCGAACCTCTTTTACGCCGCTGGGCTTTTGGGACTGAGGCGTTCCAATAATAATTTTCGTCATTGTACGCCAATTAGGAACCTTTTTATCAAGCGATCGCTCTAGCAACGCAGAAGCATCGTTGGCCTGCTGCGCCCAAGCCTCCTCGCGCATTCCCTTAACAAAACTCGAATAAATGCCTATTTGCAGTGACTTGCCAGGGGCAAAAAGAGCCAAGAGCTCAGACAATTCAACATTATCAAATTCCTTAATGCCCATATCAACAACACTAGAGGACTCTGCAGGTGTTTGACCGATACTGTCGTCAGTCACGAATTTTACATAGACATAGTTGTGCTGCCGTCCATTTTTCACAACATAGGCACTCAACCAGCCCGCTTCGCCGGCGATAGTCACAGCTCCAGCCGTATAGTATTGATTGCTATCTCGCCCGGTCAGAACCGACTCACCAATCAACTTATTGGCCCAATCACTGCTGGTTCCGCATGCTCTTTCTTTACAAGAAAACTCTAGCTTACCAAGTTTCTGAATTAGCGCTTGGTAATAGCCAAAAATGACGAGGCTATCTTCAGAATCGTTAAGTTTAAGCAGCCAAGTCTGCTCGCTACCGTCTACCCACTTTTCGCGCTCGATTCTCAGTGAATTGCTAATCCGTTTAACCGCGCTTAACACGACTCGGGACCTAACAGTATCCACCTGGGATTGCTCAATGACTTCGGCGCCGGGATGAACCAACCTATCGATCGTTGCGGCTGAGGCAATTCCACCTTGTACGGCCATTAAAAAAACAAAAAATCTAAGCGTGAAAAAACTCATTCATAATCTCGACTGTTGCTGAAACGTCTCCATCCATATGAAAATGGTGGCCGCCCTTAACTATATGTTTTTCTAGCGTTTTAATATACGACAATCGGTTTTGCAAAGCACTATAATCGGCATAATACCCGGCATCACCACACACCAAACAAACCGGGCACTCTATCCCGCCAAAAATCGCTTCTACTTGCGCCTCCGAGAAACGAAGAAAAGAGGGCTCCATCAAACGAGGGTCCGAAGTCCATTGATAACCGCCCTCCACCGCCTTTAAACCGCGAGACACCAAAAGTTTCGCCGCCTCGACACTCACTTTCCCGATACCGCTCATTCTTACCTTTGCAGCCATTTCTATGCTGGGGTACGTCACCAATTTAGAGGAACGAAACATCTCTGCCCTTCGCATGGCTTTCCGAAGCTGAGGCAGCACTGATGAGACCTCGTCAGTCATCGGGCCCAGACTATCTAGCAATACCAGCCTGTCGACCCGCTCGGGCGATGAAGCACAATACAAACTGCAGATAATCCCCCCCAGTGAGTGGCCAACTAACGTGACCGGCTCGCCATTGGGAGACAAGGCACCGACTAGCGCGGCAATATCGACAATATTTTCAAGCAGCTGATAACTACAACTCTTTGGGCGGTGATCGCTCAAGCCATGCCCAGGCAACTCCATGGCATAAAAAGGCCGATCTAATGCCAGGTGATCACAAATATTTGAAAAAGACGCTGCGTTATCTAGCCAGCCATGCAAGGCAATAACGGGGCGACCCTTGGTGACGCCATTATGAAAGCCTGCCAACTTAAGGCGCTCGGTATCGACGGTGATAGGCTGCATATCCATAACGTAACTTACACCTCAAACCGAAAAAGTCGTTTGAAGTTATCGGACGTTGCTTTCGCAAGTTCCTCAACCGTTAAGCCTTTTAATTCCGCCACAAACTTTGCCACCTCAACCACATGCTTCGGCTCGTTTGGCTTACCGCGAAAAGGGACGGGAGCCAAATATGGAGAGTCTGTTTCGATTAACAGTCGATCCAAAGGCATTTTCCTAGCGACATCCTGCAACTCAACTGCATTTTTGAAGGTCACAATTCCAGACAGAGAAATATAAAAATTCATATCCATCGCTCGTTTCGCCATATCCCAATCCTCTGTAAAGCAATGCAATACACCGCCAATGCTTCGATCAGAGTGCTGCTCAATAAGCGACAAAGTGTCTTCTTTGGCGTCACGCGTATGAACAATGACAGGTTTCTGTACCGCCTCACTCGCTTTTAGATGGGTAATAAAGCGCTCACGTTGAACGGTCGAGGTCTCCTCACCATAGTAATAATCAAGACCGGTTTCGCCTATCGCCACGACTTTGTCCCGTTTGGACAGATCGATCAGTCTTTGGAGCGTGGGCTCCTCCCCTTCATGGCTCGTTGGATGCACACCAACTGATGCATAAATCGACGGGTAGTTTGCCGCAATAGAAAGGACTTGTTCGATATGCTCTAAGTCAATGGCGACACAAAGCATGGTGTCAACGCCAGCATCTTGTGCCGCTTCGATAGCGCCATCAAGCTGGTCGTTATAGGGAGAAAGTTTTAAGCGGTCTAGGTGACAATGAGAGTCAATGAACATAAACAAGATACTTCAGAAGCGTAAAAACGCCATAGTACTTGGTCGCGCTATAGGTTTAAAGCGCTAGAACGCTACATGCTATGGGTAGGACGATCCGAACTTAAGGCACCAGCTAGATACGTTTCGATTTTATTTCTAGCGGTTTCATCTTCTTCATTGAACTGAACACCAATTCCTTGCGCGCGGTTTCCTTGGGCACCCTTTGGCGTAACCCAAACAACCTTACCGGCCACCGGAATTTTCTCTGGCTCATCCATTAAGTTGAGTAGTAAAAACACCTCATCATCCAAATGATAATTTTTGGCTGTTGGAATAAAAAGACCACCGTTCCTTATAAACGGCATATAAGCCGCATACAAAACAGCTTTATCTTTTATAGTCAGAGTTAAAATGCCACTACGGGCGCCGAATCCTGCTGCCATGATTACTTATCTACTTCCTGAAAAAATTCATTTCTAAACTGAGTATAGGGCAGTAATCAAAATTTTCATGATTTTTTAAGCACGTTGAGAGGATTTGAGCATGAGTGCTAACCAGCCCGACAACGCACGCTCACAAGTCAGCACAGGGTTTGGATTGTTAGAACTTTTCGCAGCACTTAGTTGTGAAAAACACAACGCATACAGGTCAACTAGCTGCATGTAGCTGCAACGCTGAGCCAAGTAGGAGAATAGTTTTTTCGCGTCCGAGTGCACTATTAATGTCTCGTCATTTGTCATTGCATACGCCGCTAGCTGATGCGCCAACTGACTCAACCACAACAAATAGTCTTTTAGCTCATCTTTTGCCCATTTTTCAGCAACCTCACTTAGCGGAACAGCGCGCTTTAAGACCTGCGATAAATCAGCAAGCATACAGTCAAGCCGTTCAAGCGAGTTGTTTTCCAACAACGTCAAGGCACTAAGCGGACTGCCGCTCGTTATAGCAACTGCGCGACGAACGTCTGACTCGTCATTCTCACTACTGTTAACCAACCACGGCACCACAACCTCTGGCGTCGGCATTCCAACGGTCAAAGACTGGCACCGAGAGCGAATCGTCGGCAACAAACGACCACCCGAATGACTAATCAATATGATAAAGGTACTCGCACTTGGCTCTTCAAGTGTTTTAAGCAGCGCATTGGCAGCGCTGATATTCATGTCCTCGGCAGGGTTAACTAACACGACTTTGTAACCCCCTAGATAACTCGTGCCGGCGGCGAAATCAGACAGGCTGCGGATAGCGTCGATTTTTATCACGCTATCTTTTTCTCCTCGACGAATTTCTTTAAAGCCACCGTGAGAGCCATTTTTGAATAACGCACAGTGCTTGCACTGTCCGCAAGGCATATCCTGCAGCTGATTGCGCTCGCACAATACAAACGCACTTAACATTAACGCTAATGAACGCTTACCGATGCCCTCACCACCCTCAATCAATAATGCGTGAGGCAGCCGCCCATGGCGAAACATTTCAACGACGCGCTCATAAGATGGCAACAACCACGGCAAGGGCCGTTCGCTGAACTCTAAATCAGTCAATTACTGGTCTCCGTTTTGATAGTCTCTTTGTTCCAACTCGCGCGTGCGACTATCGGTCTGAGCAACAAGCCAAGGGTGCGCATTTCCATTCATTCTTGCTAAAAAAGCACGGGGCGTTTCGCCAACGGGGCGAGAATACCCAAACCACCGCAGAATAGACAGCCAACGCAAATAGCGCTTCTGTCGAACGTTTAGCTCTGGTCGCTCAATTCGCCAAAACATCCACCCGACAATAAGCAGCGAGACCACGCCAAACAGCCCACCCAGTACAATCGCCACTCGCGCTAAACTATACTCACCTAATAATTTTTTGATCAAACCATACTGCTCGTCCTGACCATAATTTACGACATACTTCTGCCATTGATAGTTGAGCTGGTCCGTTTTTAACGAAACCCAAGCCAGAAACGCAACCTCATGTCGTAAGGATGCAAAAACGTTATCTTGCAGAAACGTTCCTTCTTCCGACACCGCTTCCTGCAAGTTCTGCTCGACACGAGAAGGCGCTACGCTTGCAGTTGGGTCGATTCTAACCCAACCTAAACCTTTCAAATTTGCCTCTACCCAGCCATGAGCATCGTACTGCCGCACAATATAATAGTCGCCATCAGACACATACTCGCCGCCCTGGTAACCAACGACCACCCTCGCTGGAATACCAGCTGCACGAAGCATAAACGCCATACTGCCAGCATAGTGCGAGCAGAATCCTTGTTTGCTGTCGAAAATGAACTCATCTACGAAGTGTTTCCCCAAAAACGGCGGTTTGAGTGTGTAAGAAAAATCTTCAACTCGAAACTTTTTCAAAACAGCGGACACTAAATCCACATCATTAGGCATCGTCTGGCGTAAATCGCGCATGTACGCACGGGTACGCGGATTGCCACCCGCAGGCGTTTGCAGGTCTCGTCCTCGGTAAGACTTGCTCCGACTAACATTATCAAGTTTGTAGGCCCCCGGTAGTTGCAGACCGACGGGCTCCGGGCGATCACGAGCCATTCTATATCGCGTTGCCTGAAGCGCCTCGACCGGCAATTCATAGAGCCCCATATCAGCCATTTCAATATGTGATGACAAACTGCGTGACCCTTCGAGCGTAAACAACCAATCTCGGTTATGCGCCTCTAACATCACCTGATAATAGTCACCCTCTGAATCGACCAAAGAGCCAATATCGTACTTCCCGCCATACCTAAAACCTTTATTTGGTGCCCCTCGAGACCAACGACGACCGTCAAACTCATCTAACACCAAACCTCGCCAATAAAGCTCTGAGCGCGTAGGCCTTTCACCAACAAAACTCGCACGAAATGCTCGTTCATCACTGTTTGCCAAATCAGCAATATCACCGGGTGACATACTGTCACTAATCCCTGTCGACGCGGCTCCTGATTTAATTGGCATTGACCACAAAGGGGAAATACGCGGAAAGAACGCAAACAACACCACAACGACCGGAATCGAAAAGACAAGCAAGCGCGCTAGAGACCCAAAATGAGCGACAGGTCGATAGCTTGGACCTACCTGAAGCCGCAGCAAGATGGATAGTGCGAGCAAAATAACAACACACTGCAGAGCGACATGAGCAATCGACTGGTAAAACAACAAAGACACAGCCGCCACGTAAAGCATGACGTACACAAACACGGTTAAGTCTTTTCTCGTTTTCAACTCTAACAGCTTAAGCGTCGCCGATAGCCATAGGAAACTGCCCGCCACTTCGACTGTAAAATTAAGTCTGTAATAGAGGAAGAACCAAGCAACCATCGCCAAGGTAACAAGAAACCTAAGCGGCGCAGGGAAGCCGCCTGGCCGAAGCCAAAGCGCGACCACGATCAAAACTAAACAAATCACTAACCAAACAGGGGCAATACCCCACATACTCAAGGCTTGCGCTAACCCAAGCACGTAGATCGTAGGCCAGCCTGAAAAACTTTCGATCGGAGCTTTAGATTTACTCGCGACTTGCGCATGGAGGTCAATCATACGCTCTCCTCTGCGCCTACCCGGCTAGCATCAAAATAGATCAAACTAGGAGCAGCGCCTACTGCGCCATATTTGGCGAGCTCAAGCAGGCAAGAGTCACGGTGTTTGCTGCCAGTGCTGGGACTAATCGTGCGGCCTGGAATATCTAGCCCAAATATTGAACCCGCCTCACTGCGCTTAAGCACCTCTGCACACAAAAAGCTTAAACGCATCTCCGAGGCATAACCTTCAAAGCTATCCCAGCGAAGCCAATCAACAGAGGGGGTGACTTGGGCACTATCTTTCACGACAAGCTGTTCAGATGATGCGAATTTCTTCCAATGCACGTGGCCCAAAACGTCACCGACTTGAAAGCTCCGCAAGGTATCTCTGTCGAGCGACTTCACTCCTGATGACGCACTTTGGTCACCACCTAACCCTTCGAGCGACTCAGGTGGTTCTTCTATTGACGGATAGACCACCGCTTGGGCATCAACTTTAAGCCAGGTCCAGGCTCGGATCCAACCAAAGGGATACGCAGACTCAATTGCAAATTTCTCTAAGTAGTACACCCCTCGAGCACGCCTACCGACTGGGGACGAAACCGACAACGACTCACCCGCCTTTAGAGAGCAGGTATCAGAGCGCCCCAACATTGACGCATAATACAGCCCGTAGACATTACGTTGAGAATGCCTCAACACTAAATTGAACGCACCATCTTGGCTGGCGTAGTTTTTGGAAACCGGCCCGGCGCTAACCTCCAAGCCTTGGAGGTTCAAAAAACATAACCAAATAGAGATAAAAAACAGGACACCTAACAAAAAGACAACGAGATAAATCAAGCTACTTTGATAGTTAATCGCTGTCACAAGCATCAAGATAAGCACCGCCAAAAAAGCGAAGCCCGCTTTCGTTGGGAAAATATAAACGTTGTGCTGGCCAAGTGTGAACTGAGATGCCCGAGCGCCGCGCGATGCAAGGAAGCGGGAAAGTCTGTTTGACAGGGACTCGCGAAGATTATTGCCTACCATGATTGGCTCTATACCACCTGTCCAAGATTACTTTTCTTAACAGATTATCTGTCAATTTTTCTTGCATTAATAGCTAGCTAGTTAAATACTGACCGAGTCTAATTTTTGTCCGCGGATTCGATTATGAACAAATCAGCCAACGCACCGATGATATTGTGCTTAGCCTCATGCTTAGGTGCTAGTTTTGCTAGCGCAGAGGTTAAATCACTCAGCAGCTCTGAGCTAACCGAAACCTACATCAAGGATTCGACAGTCATCATCACGCCGCGCCAATCCTCACAAACAACACAAAAGTCGGTCTCAAGCATTACGATTGCACCGGTAGAAAATACAGACCAAGACATTCAAGAGCTTGGCAACGCCCAGCTACATCGTGATGGCACAGTTACTTCGTTTGAACTGGACGACGACACGCTTCGCAACGCATCAGTCGAAAGCGCAATTAATCCGATTGCCCTCCCAACGATTGCCGCTTACGAAGACCCAATATACTCAGTCCCCATTGCCGATATTTTTGATGACGAGCGCTACAGAGTACCCGTTGGCGACTTTGATTTCGATTATGTCGGCAATGATCTCGGCTTGAGTCGGTCGAACGACCAAATTACGTTTTCAATTGGCAACCTACCCGGTATCGACACAATCAACTTACCTTACGCAGTTGATGAAGGCCCACTGCAAATCACGCCACGTGAAGGTGGAGGTTTCGATCTAACGATTAATATCCCGCAGGATAATATTGAGTAAGCGTTTACCTTCGCAATACTAAATTTCAGACATAAAAAAACCGGAACATGTTCCGGTTTTTTTATGTCTTCTTTTCCTGATCAGCCAATCTCAACTGCGTCACGCCGGTGCTGATATACACTCAACGAAACGCAACTAAAATGGCGTCCCCTAGGGGAGTCGAACCCCTGTTACCGCCGTGAAAGGGCGGTGTCCTAGGCCTCTAGACGAAGGG
>ENA-OSET01000175-OSET01000175.1-sediment-metagenome-genome-assembly--contig:-NODE-175-length-73849-cov-10.202055_pt1 | contig 73849 bp, 63 predicted proteins | sample MGYA00237882_ERZ534229 | MGnify/ENA primary metagenome ERZ534229 (study PRJEB26408, sample SAMN06266212) | sediment metagenome | isolation source: Hudson Canyon methane seep mesocosm | place... | reverse complement strand
TAAAACAACTCAGCAGTGCCCGGTTCGTCGGGCGCTTCTAGGCCTTCGATGCCTTCCGCTTTGGCGACGGTCTCGTCCATCACGTGCGACAACTCTACTAGGTGCTTGGCGATCTCTAGCAAACTTTGCGCATTTTCGGACAGGCTAGTTGCACCAACTTGGTTGCTTTGACAAATGTCGTCCATCTCGCGGCTGTTTTGCAAGATACCGGCGATACCTTCATTTTGACGAATCAATAAGTCAGCAGAGACGTTAATTTCGTTGTCGATCGTTTCAATTTCACCCACTACCAGCTTTAGTTGCTCCCCAGACTGATTGACGGCGCTCCCGCCATCAAGAATAGTCTTTTCAGCGGTTGCAAGTAGCGACTTAATTTCTTCAGACGATTCATTGCTGCGCACAGATAAGCTACGGACTTCATCCGCCACGACGGCAAACCCGCGACCTTGCTCACCGGCTCGTGCCGCTTCAATCGCGGCATTAAGTGCAAGCAGGTTAGTTTGTTCTGCGATACCCGTAATGACACCGATATACTCTTTAATATTGTCGTTGCTCTCTTGAATTTGCGCCATAAAACGAATCGCTTCGTTCATGGCCTCAGAGCTTCGCGTGGTGTTCTCTTGAGCGTGACGCGAACGCTGGCGAACCACTTCCATCGCTTGGCTCGTTTGATTCACCGATTCCACCATCTCATTGAGCGTTTGATTAACACTGCTCGATTTCGTCAGCTGGTCATCGACACCGACGCTAATTTCCTGGCTTTGCTCATTCATTTTTGTGGTCGTTTTCGACAATTGATCAGCCGATTGCAGTAAGGTTTTTGCACTAATAGACGCTTGCTGCAAGATATTTACTAACTGCTCAGACAAACTTGCAGAGGTTTCCGTTTGCACTCTCGTCTCTTTCATTGATTCAGTCACTTGCCTTAACGATTGTTGGTTAAGACGAAGAATGAATGACATGCCACTGCCGACCGCAATCACTGGTAATAAGAATCCCGAATAGACATTCACTGCCTCTTGCTTCGCGTCCATCGCAAATAGGGGTAATTCATGACCGCTGCGACTCCAACCGATTAATGTGAGTAAAACGCCGGCCATTGCAAAGACCCAAAAAAGGCCCCAGCGTTGATCAGTAATGAGATACGCAATAACAATAACGCCAAGAGGCCAGAGGATATGAGCGGACTGTAATCCACCCAAAAAATACAACATGCAAAAAGCATATGCTGCCATCGGTATCACACAGAGGTTACCTAGCAACACTCTAGGTAAAACGTCAGCTTTGTTAAGACCAATAACCGCCGCTAGGCCCACCACTAACACCCATGAGGTGTGAGCAAGGTCGTAATAGCCCACGGTGTACCACTTAACCAAACTGTAAATGCCGACAACAAATCCAACCGAAGCAATAAACGCCACAATTTTATGATGCAGTTCTTCTTGATGATTTCCTGTTGCCGCCGGCAACATGAAGCGTTGAATTAATGAGTTCGGCGTACCTGACACAACATATCCTTATTCGGAGCTAACAATTCATTGAGTATAGGAAGAGTTTTCGTAGTTTGCCTTGCGTGGCCAAAATTAGCATATTGAGGCCTCCCTCAACATTTTATAGGTTCACGTTTCCTCCTAAACTAGCGCCTATCTATTAGTTAGAGTAAGCAGCCATGACAAAACAAAAACGAATGCCATCGATCGTTATTATCGGCGCGGGAATGACCGGTATTTTAATGACAATCAAGCTGCGTGAAGCAGGCTATACCGACCTAACCGTACTTGAAAAATCGGACAAGGTGGGTGGCACATGGCGAGAAAATACCTATCCGGGCGTTGCCTGTGATGTGCCTGCGCACATGTATACCTATTCGTTTGAACCCAACCCTGAGTGGAGCCATCGCTTTGCTTATGGCTCTGAAATACAAGAATACTTTGAGCGTGTTGCGCGAAAGTACGGTGTTACGAGCTCTGTGCGCTTTAACGAGTCCGTCACCAGTGCAATTTATGATGAGGGCAAATGGACTGTCACCACCAGCAAAGACGATACGATGGTGGTGGACTTTGTCATTAACTGTACCGGCATTCTGCACCATCCCGCGTTCCCAGACATTAAGGGCATCGAACAGTTTGAGGGTGACTCGTTCCACACGGCAAACTGGGACCATTCAGTAGACCTTAAAGGAAAGCGTGTCGGGATTATCGGCAACGGCTCAACGGCCTCTCAAGTTATACCCGAAGTCGCAAAAGAAGCGGGGACCTTCTCGGTTTTTCAACGCACGCCACAATGGTACTTTCCGCTGCCTAACACCAATACATCGGAACGCGCGAAAAAAGCGTTTAGACGCAACCCCAATAAACTGCATCGCCTGCGCAAGGCCTACCTATTTGGCTTCAGTCACTTTATTACTAAGGCGGTAACGGGTCATAAAGTGCAGAACTTTCTATTCAGTGCGATCAGTAAATTGTACCTTCGCTTTGCAGTGAAAGACCCCGACCTACGTGACAAGCTAACCCCTCGCTATAAAGTTGGTTGCAAGCGCATCATCGTGAGTACCTTGTTCTACAAAGCAATGCAGCGACCCAATGTCAAACTCGTCACCGAGGGAATTGAAGAAATAACCACTAACGGCATACGCACCAAAGACGGCGTAGAGCATGAGTTGGATGCCATGATCATCTCGACAGGCTTCAACCCGACAGCATTTATGCGTCCGATGAACATGAAGGGCAAAAATGCACGTTCCATCGATGATGCGTGGGAAAATAAAATACTGACCTACCGCTCGCTATTTATGCCGGGGTTCCCCAATAATTTCTTAATGCTGGGTCCCAACACGCCGATTGGTAATTACTCGGTTATCGCCATGAGCGAAGTGCAATGCGGCTACGTGCTAAAAATGTTGGACCATTGGCGCAATGAACGTTTTGACGAAATTGATGTGAGCGAAAAAACCGCCAAACGATTCCTGCAATATATTCGAGAAGGCATGAAGAATACAGTGTGGTTGGGTGGTTGCAATAGCTGGTATTTAGACAAAGATGGCGACCCGATACTATGGCCTTATACTTGGGAAAAATGGGTAAAAGAAATGGCGGAACCGAACTTAGCTGACTTTGAACTAAGCTCGTTCTCTAAGGAAAATAAACTAGAAGACGCCGCTTAACACTCATGCAAGAAGGGTGCGGCGAAAAGAGCCCTAAAAGAGAAAAACCAAGTGAGTCAGCGCACCTTAAGCTGCTTCACTTGGTAGCACGTCACTCAGCTTTTCGATCAAGTCTTCAACATATTCACGAGCATGGCGCTTTTGCTTATCAGACAATGAAGGGAATAATTTAAACAGCAAAACTTCGCGTTGCTGTGCATTATGCTTTTTCAATAATGCATATTCCGGCGTCCAGAAAATACTTAAATCATTGAGCCAGGCCTCTATCAAGTTAGCGTCTCGGTTGAGCGCTGCCTGCAAATAGCCTTCACGCCAACTAACATGGTTGTCGATGCGAATCTGAAGCTCGTTGTCCGTGAGCGAAGCCCACCGCTCTATCATCTCAACTTGCTCGTCATTCAGATGACCAAACCAATCTTCCAAACGTTCGATCTCTCTGTCACTGCGCGCTTCTTTGGAACGAGCCGAATCAAACCAGTCTTTTTGTTGGTCATCACTGTAGTCTCGATAGTGCTGGGCATTTTCTTCGGTGAGCACGAGACTAAACTTCACCACACCGCCCTTTAAAGCATCGAGGTACATGTCGTTAAGGCTCGTCAGCGATGACATCAGGTGACGATAAGCTAGTTCGGGCTCATCAGATTCCCATATCACCAGCAACTCTTCGAGTTTAGTAATGGTCTGCACAAACCCTTCTTCACGCATCCATTCTTGCAGCGCAATCAAATCAGGACGAATCTGGTCCTCTTGCTCATCACTAAGCTCAAACATGTTATCGAGCCGCCAAAGTGTAAACCAATCAAGTCGTTCGAAAACAAAGCCAAATGTACTACAACCCGAGATCAGCAGGACCATCATTAACACGACAGAGCGCGCCATGATTCGAGCCATGACGCTAGTTCCTTTATGAGTGTTTAGATCCGCTTTTACTTCAGCATTCATGACTATGCCTCATTGTCTCGTAGCAGTATTGAAGGGCTGACTTTAAGGTGGCGGAACAAATAGCTCGCTCCGATCGCAAATATTAAACTGCTAGCCCCGATCGCCGTCACTAGCCCAAGCCAAACTAGGTCTGTTGACTCAAGCTTCAAACGAAACTCCAACAGCAGCAGCGCAATAGTGGTTCCCAAGCACATCGAAAACAACGCCGTAATCAGCGCAAGAATGCTATATTCTCGACGAATAGCCGCCTTAATAACCGATATGCGAGTACCCAGTGCATACAGAACGCTAGCGTCATAGATTTGCTGACGTCGGCCGGCGGCCATCACACTTGCCAGTACTAATAAACTCGTCAGCAAACTAATGGATGCGATCACCGCTAAGCCGGAAGACGCTTTAGCAAGTAATTCCCTGGCACTGTCTACAATGTTTGCCGTGCGAACACTAATGACGTTCGGTGCTATCTTGGCCAAGGCCTGCTGCGCATTCAGTGCGTCTTCATCACTCATGTATGCCGTGCCCACGTAGCGATTAATAAAGGAGTCTAACGCACCGTCAGACATAATTGCTTCAAACCAAAACCGCGTTTGCAGCCCCTTCTGACTGTAAATACCGCTTAGTATCCCTTCCACCTCGTGTCCTGCTCCGCTAAAGCGCAACGTGTCGCCAGGCTTGAGATTCATTTGATTTGCTTCACGGTCTTCCATCACGATATAGACTTGATCGTTCGAACTGGTCGCCTCGGCGGATTGTGGCCACCAACTCCCTTCAACCATTTTGACACTATCGATATTACCTGAGCGATAGCTCAGTTTGTGCTCATCGCGGGCCATCTCTTCCCAGTCGCTATCAGGGAAGTCCATCTCGCTCAGGCTTTGCCCATTAATTCTTGTTACTCGCGCGCGCACGATCGGTGACAACGCGATACGCTCCGTGCTGGCGTAATCGCTGACTAACGCTTCTACCTTTTCCAGCTGGTCTGGAAAAACGTCATAGAGCACAAGAGCCGGAGATTCATCAGGAACCGTCGTGTTAATAAGCCTTAGCAACGCGGTGACGACTAAGGTACAGGCCACCAACAACGTCAACGAGGTGCCAAGCGACAGCAAGGCCGTGCGCAAGGGCGCGCCAGGGCGGTGCAGGTTGGCAATCGCTAATCGAGTGATCACTCTGCGCTGAAGCCATGCGGTACTTTCTAACATGACCGCCAGCTTTTTTAACGCCCGAACAATCCCTTCAAAAAAGGCTAAGCAAAACAACACGACCGCTAGAAAAGCCAAACCGAATCGAAGGTCTGGCACCGCCATTAGAATCAAGGCACCCAGCAATAGAGCAAGCAATACCGTTAGTAAACGCCATGGAAAACTAAGCTGTCCTGAGCCGTGACTGTCGCCACGAAAAAGAACCGCCGCGTTAACGGATAAGGCCTTCCCTAATGCTGGCAGCGCAAACGTAAACGAGGTCAATAGACCAAAACACCACGCAACGACTGCCGCCATCAAGAAGGGCCCAAAGGAATCATCTAGGGGAACTTCTTGCGCAACTAGCTGCGCCCCAACGCCCGTCAAAAGACCTCCCGCCAACACACCCACTAAACCCGACAAGCCAGCAAGCAAGCCTACCTGCAAACAATACACTGCAATCAATGCGCCCTGACGCATGCCAACTGCTTTTAATGTGGCCATCGTTTTAAGCTTGCTTTGCAGGTACGTATGGATACTGTTGAATACACCCAGCCCACCAATGAATAAGGTGCTAAAAGCAACAATCAGCAAGCCTGATGCGATTTGGCCAAGCCGTTCCGCAATGCGCTCGCTGCGGTCAGCAAAGCTGCGAACCTCCCACTCAGAGCCCGGAAATGCCTGATAAAATTCGTTTTTCCAAGATTGCGGAGCGACATCCGTACGGACCTTGTATTCGTAATCGATTCGGCTCACAGGCCCCATTAAACCGGTCGCCTCCAAGCCCGCATCCGAGATGAGTACCGGCGCTCCTCGCCAGTTTGCACTGAGACGTCGATCGGGTTGTTGCAAAACTAACCCTCGTACCTCCATCATTAATGTGCCAATGCTGACGTTGTCTCCCGGATCAATGCTTAAGCGCTCGGCCAAAACGGGGTCGATTAGAACGCCCCAAAATCCGTTCACAAAACCCGTCAAATCCTGCAATGAACCGGTTTCCGAAAGCACTAACTCACCATAAAGCGGGTAGTTTTCATCGGTACTCAGGAGCTCGACTAATAAGAAATCTCCGTTCTGGGTGCCGAGCATCGTATTCAGCTCTCGTGTCAGAGACACCTGTCCAGATGCAGCCATCCATTCTAGGCTGTCATCCGGTAACGGCTGATTCGCACTCACTTCAATATCGCCACCCATCAGCGCCCGCGTGTCATCAAGCAGACTGTTGCTCAATAAGCCATGCATCGCCGCCGAAGCCGTCACTAAGGTAACACCCAGCATCAAGCACGCACAAAAGACCCAAAGCTGACGGCCGCTGGCGCGCAGGTCATGCCACGCAAAACTTAACAGGAAGCGCGCTTTATTCTCCATGATGAGCGTGCTCTTCAACCAGCCTGCCACCATCCATTCTGACCACGCGTTGGCAGCGTTGTGCCAGCTGTTCATCATGCGTCACCAGCACCAAGGTGGTGTTCATCTCTCGATGAAGATCAAACAATAGGTCAGAGATACGACTGCCCGTTGACGCATCGAGGTTGCCCGTTGGCTCGTCGGCCAGCAGCAAAGAGGGCGAGTGAGCAAGGGCACGAGCAATGGCAACGCGCTGCTGCTCACCACCAGACAGCTGCAAGGGGTAATGTTTCATCCGGTGTTCAAGCCCAACGCTTTTTATCATCGCAGTCGCGATACTTCTCGCGTTGTTGCGTCCCGCTATTTCCATCGGCAACGCCACATTAGACAACGCGTCCAAGCTAGGAATTAAGTGAAAAGACTGAAAAATAATCCCCATATTGTCTCGGCGCAAATCAGCGAGCTGGTCTTGGCTTAGTGCCGAAAGGTCTTGCCCTTTTATAGCGATCGAGCCGACAGACGGGGACTCCAGTGCAGCCAGTAGCAACAACAATGTTGTCTTTCCAGAGCCAGAGGGGCCTACGATAGCAAGTGACTCACCTTGTTCAATCGTGAGTGATAAGTCAGACAGAACCTTTACCTGCTCACCATCAAGCTGATAATTCATACCGACCTTGTCAATACTGATCATCTAAGCGTCTCCGAAAAAAATGTCTCGCGAATTTAGAGTTTGTTTCAGCAGCGCGCCACAGCTATGCCTTCGCCAAACAAACCAAATGTAGTAAGAATGTTACGCGCTAAAGGGCTTGTTTAGATCAATCTAGCGAGAGTTTTGTATCGCTCTGCGAATCACCTTGCATGGCGATAGGTCACAAATGTATCAGTAAGGTTTGGCCCTCATGTTTCGGTAAGGACCCATCTATGTTCAATCGAATCAAGTTCAGAGCAGCTGCCAAATTCAAAAGCTAAAACCTGTCGCTGCCCACCGAGTACAACTTAGTAGCACGCTCTTCGGCTCTCTTTTTCAAAATACTCTTTTAAGAAATCAATCAGAAGTCGAAGCTTTTTAGCACCGGTTGTCCCCGGCGGGAAGACGCCATAAATATTGATATCCGGCAAGCTGTAGTCTTCCAAAACCGCCTCTAAGTTACCGCTTTGTATTTTTGGCCATGCATCGTAAATCGGAATACGACCCAAGCCATGACCGCCTTCAACAAACGCTGTTCTGGCAGCAGCATTGTTCGTACTGATCCCTCCGCTCACCTTTACGCTGTATGAACGGCTGCCTTTGCTTAAGGTTAAGGTGCCTGATGTTAACTGGTAGATGACCCAGTCATGCGCGTCCAAATCAGTAGGTATTTTCGGTCTACCATTTTTTTTGAAATAGTCAGGAGAACCGCACAAGCAGGTTTTTAGTGTCGATAGTTTGCTCGCTTGTAACCCCGAATCAGCAAGGGGCGCTCCGCGGATAGCGAGATCTACACCCTCTTGAATGATGTTTACGACGTCATCAGTGAGCATCACATTCAGCTCGATTTTCGGATACAGCTTTTTAAATTCATTCAGAGCAGGCACGATGGTTTGCAACCCAATATTTACCGGGCAGGTAATTTTCAATAACCCTTCTGGCTCTTCCTTTAGGTTTTCGATTTGCTGATTCGCCGCTTCTGCTTCTTCTGCAATAGCGCGGCATCGCTCGTAATATTGTTGGCCCGCTTCAGTCAGTTTGAGACTGCGCGTTGAACGGTTCATTAGCGTAACGCCCAACTGTGTTTCTAGTTTTTTGATGTGATAGCTGACCACTGCGCGCGATAAACCAATTCGTTTCGCCGCACCGGTCAGGCTACCTTGTTCAACCACTTGGGCAAACACCACCATGCTTTTTAACTGCTCAAACGAAACATTCACACACCTTATCCTCGTACTAACGTCTTATTGAATGATTGTTGGAGAATGCCACTTTGTTTCAAAAATTAAAACAATCAAGTCTAATTTATATGCATTGTTAGACAGAGAGTGACGAGTCAGACTACCTGCCATCGCTTGGAACGGCGTTCGAGGCGCATTGCTTTTCACCGTATTCATTTCCTATGCATTGACTAAAAAACAACGAGAGCAACACAATGACAAACGCTTCAGCAAAAATACTAATGGTTTTAACTTCCCACAGTGAGCTGGGTAACACCGGCGAGAAAACAGGCTTCTGGGTCGAAGAGTTCGCCGCACCTTATTACGTTTTTTTAGATGCAGGCGCGGAAATTACCTTAGCGTCGCCTAAGGGAGGTCAACCGCCTATCGACCCGAAAAGTGAACAGCCCGACTTTCAGACCGACGCAACGCGCCGCTTTGATGAAGACAGCAAGGCACAAAGCGCATTAGCAACAACCGCTAAACTCGCCGAGGTAAACGAAGAAGATTATGACGCTATTTTTTATCCCGGAGGGCATGGGCCGCTATGGGATTTAACTAACGATCAGTACTCCGTCGCCCTAGCCGAAGCTTTCGTACGGAGCAATAAACCTGTTTCCGCTGTATGCCACGCTCCTTCAGTGTTCTTAAATGTTAAGGATGCCGACGGTGAGAATCTAGTCAAAAACAAAGCCGTGACAGGCTTTAGCAATACTGAAGAAGAAGCAGTACAGCTGACCGACGTCGTTCCATTCTTATTGGAAGACGAACTAAAGGCGCGCGGCGGTGACTACCAAAAAGTAGCCGATTGGACGCCCTTTGCCGTTCAGGACGGATTGTTAATCACAGGGCAAAATCCTGCTTCATCAGAGCTGGTAGCAGAAAAGCTATTAGCCCTTCTTGATCAGGATAAGTAAACCATCGAGTTACTACCCATTAATCTACTAGGTATTGAAAAGCATGTTGAATTTTACATTCCATAACCCGACTCGCATCCACTTTGGCGAGGGACAGATTAAAGCGATTGGTGCAGAGATCCCCGCCAATTCGCGCATTTTAGTCACCTATGGTGGCGGCTCCATTAAGAAAAATGAAGTGTACGATCAGGTTAAAAGCGCACTAGAAAATCATACTTGGTTTGAGTTTTCAGGCATTGAGCCTAACCCAATCTATGACACGCTCATAAAGGCTCTTGATCTAATTAAAGCTCATGACATTGATTACTTGCTTGCCGTCGGTGGCGGCTCTGTTGTTGACGGCACAAAATTTATTGCCGCAGCAGCGCTGTTTGAAGGTGAAGATCCATGGGATATCGTTACCAAGCAGGCTCCTATTTCTAGCGCCTTACCTATCGGCGCAGTTCTGACGCTTCCTGCAACAGGATCCGAAACAAATACCGGCGCGGTAGTCACGCGAAACGGTAACAAACTCCCATTCAGCAACCCCTTAGTAAGGCCGCAGTTTGCGGTGCTCGACCCCTCGGTAACGCTAACGCTGTCTGACCGCCAAATTAGCAACGGTGTGGTGGATGCCTTTGTTCATACGATGGAGCAGTATTTGACCTTTCCTGTTAACGCAAAGGTGCAGGACCGCATGGCAGAAGGCCTCCTTCTTACGCTTATCGAGGAAGGTCCTAAAGCACTAAACGCTGATACGAAAAAAGACCTAGAAGTACGGGCGAATATTATGTGGTCTGCGACCTTGGCGCTAAATGGCTTAATTGGCGCAGGCGTTCCGCAAGACTGGGCAACCCACATGATCGGTCACGAGCTGACTGGCGGCTATGGTATCGACCATGCCCGAACTTTATCGATCGTATTACCCGGCGTGATGAAAATTAGGCGTAACGAAAAGCGCGAAAAACTACTGCAATATGCCTCTCGCGTTTGGGAGATAAACGATGGCGACGAACAGAGCAGGATCGATGCAGCCATTCAAAAAACCGAGCAGTTTTTCCATACCATGGATGTGCCCACCCGCTTGTCCCATGTCGGCATCGAGCGCTCGGAGATCGAAGGAATTATTGAAAAACTCACAGCCCATGGCATGGTTAAACTCGGTGAAAAACGAGATATCACGCCCGATGTCAGTCATCAAATACTAACAGCAGCGCTTTAACAAAATACAAGGCCTTAGCACTGTGTGCTAACCGATAGCTAAGGCCTTGTCCTACTTTAACGGGCCGCTGATTTTACGGGCCGTTAAAAGAAAAAAGACACAATAACACCCTAGTCACGAACACCCCTCAATTACGCGAATAGCGTATTTCTGCCTGTCGTTTATGTTGCTATACTGCCGTTTTTTCCAGCTATGCTATCCCGCCATGAGCCACAGTCTTAACACGCCCGCCGAACACTTTAAGCGCCCCATTGCTATTTCAAATTGGCTGTACTCTGTCGCCTTCTTAGTGTTTATTATCGTGGTTGTTGGGGGCATTACACGACTCACCGAGTCAGGGCTTTCAATCACCGAATGGAAGCCAATCACTGGCGCCATACCTCCGTTAAGTCAAGAAACTTGGGCCTCCGAGTTCGAAAAGTATCAGCAGATTCCAGAATACCAAGAGATAAATGGCCCCGCAGGGATGGGTTTAGAAGACTTTAAACTGATCTATTTTTGGGAGTGGATTCACCGCCTCCTGGGACGCCTGATTGGTCTGGCGTTTGCATTGCCTCTTGCCTGGTTTGCGTTCAAACGGGCCATACCTCAAGGGTATGGCGGGCGACTTAGTGGGCTCCTGATTCTTGGCGGCATGCAAGGTGTAATCGGCTGGTGGATGGTTAGCTCCGGTTTAACGGAGCGCACGGATGTTAGCCACTTTCGGCTAGCGACCCATTTATTGACCGCGCTTGTTATTTTGACCGGGCTAGTCTGGACCGCCTTGGACCTTCGTCAACTTGCTGCAGGACAACAAAAACCATCACGACTAACAGCCTTTGGCGCCACTGTTTTTGGTGTATTGTTTATACAGTTGTTGTTCGGTGCCTATACCGCAGGCTTGAATGCTGGCCCCATGTCGGACACTTGGCCTCTGATGCATGGTTCGCTTTTCCTCATCGGTATAGATTGGAGTGGCGGCGTCTGGAGCATGCTGAATAATGACCCCTATATTGTCTACTATATTCACCGCTGGTGGGCGTGGGTAGCCGTCGGTTTTCTTATCGTGTTAGCCAGGCGCGTTCGCAAGCAGTCTAGAGCAGCATCTATCGCCATTCACACCGCCTTTGGCACTCAAATTTTGCTTGGCATTGCGACGGTAATGAGCAGTGTCGATATCAACTACGCCGTTCTGCACCAAGCCGTAGGCGCCTTAGTCGTCATATCAACCGCCTGGGGCGTTCACTTATTAGGTCGCTATCCTGAGCACTCAAAAACATGAGCGATGCTCAATAAGGATAAGGCAAATAACAAAAACATAATCATTTTGTGATTGAAAATAAGGGTATCCGCTATCCCTTCCATAACCCTTCTTCTGGTTACGGTACTCGTCTTGAGCGGCTGCTCTAGGGACGCCCATGACCACCCGGAATTAACGACAGGAAAACAGCTTTTCGAGCACCATTGCTCCGAATGCCATAACAAGTCTGGCATCGGGAAGTTTTTAAGAGGCGTTCCAGCCAACAAAGATACGAAACTTTCTGCATCACAGGTATCGCACAAAATACGAAATGACAAAGACGGCCGAAAAATGCCTATCTTCGACAACATGAGTGACGCCGAGGCGCAAAAAATTGCGGCTTATTTAAAACGATTGTGAGGATGCGCGAAGGGTTCATCACAGGGCAACAAATAACAAACGCACGGCCCAATCAAAAAGTATTTTGGATAGACCGTGCGATATGAGTGCTGTCTACTTCGACTCTAGCGCCTTGGCTTTCGCCATTGCTTGACGAGCTTCTTCTGATTTACCCGCTCGTTTAAGCACATCAGCGAGACCGTTAAAAGCTAAAGCACTTGGCGTCGTCTCTATGAGAAGACGATATGTTGATTCAGCCTGACCTAGCTTGCCTTGCTCCAGGTAGATTTTCCCGAGAGAGTCAGACGCGCCCGTATTGGTTGGGTCAGCCTGTATTGAGGATTGCAAACTTGATATAGCATCGTCAGCCTTACCCTGCTGCCACTGCACCGCACCGAGGCTCGCGTAAACCTGCGTGTTCGGTTGAATGTCAATTACCTTACGAAGGTGACTCTCCGCATTAACGTAATCTTTTTCACTCGCAAGGTGCGTGGCCAAGTTGTAGTGTGCCGTCGCCGATTTAGGATCTAAGAGAAGCGCTTCTCGATAGGCTTCAATTGCTTCATCGACCATACCTTGCCGCTCTAACACATACCCTAGGTCGTTATAGATTGACGGTTGAGGCTCTACTGCAAGCGACTCCCGGTAGTGAATCTCTGCCAGTTCTAACTCGCCGATATCAATCGACGCGAGCGCCATATTGTTGTGTGCTTTGAAGTGCTTCGGATCGACTGTAAGTGCTTTTTCCAGCGAGACGATCGCTTCATCGCTTTTGCCTTGTTGAAACAACGCAAAGCCCATCGAGTTTAACAACTCGACATTATTAGGTTCAGCCTCAAGCCCCTTTAAGTAAGAAACAACGGCATCCTCATAGTTTCCGGTGCGCTCGTTCGCCATACCCGCTCTAAGAAACGAGTAGGCATCCAAAAACTGCTCGTCAATTTTCGCAATGCTGTTCGAAGGCAATGGCACAAATTCAGGGATATTCGCCGCTCGGTCTTGACCCGTAAACCGGTCGAGTACCACTGGCGGTGTCGAATTGCCCTCTTCATCGATATGGGTAAGAAATAGCTGTGTATAGGGCGTATTCTCTTTTGACGAAAATACTAACCAACGACTATTCGATGAGAAGCTATGCCAAGAGTTCATATTTGAGGTATTCGCCCGAAGACGACGCGCTTCACCGCCTTCCGCAGGAATAATGAACAACTCGCTGTCCGGCATCAGCAGCATATAATTCTCAGCCTGAGTGAACACAATCCACTTACCGTCCGGCGAGAATTTAGCAAAAAAGTTACTTTTTCCATTATGTGATGCGCCTTCAATTGGCTCTGCTTTACCGCCTTTGCCGTCGTTGAATGGCACTCGGTAAAGGTCATATTTATAGGGTTCGCGGTCTTCTATAAATTCGGGCACATCTTTTTCACTCAATAACACACTGGTCGAATTTTCGATTGAAGGCTTGGTATATGTTTTCGAACGCGTAAAGACGATGTACTTTCCGTCGGGACTCCACGTAGGGTTGCTCTGCGCATACTCAGGGTCATCAGCGCCAGCGAGAGCGGTATAGGTTTCTTTCTCTCGGTCGTATACCACCAGCACGCCTTTAATCGGGAAAAACAACTGCGAGTACTCTATACCCGGCGTTGCAACAAATACCGCTCGGTCTTTCACCGTGCTAACAACGTAACGGCCATCTGGTGATACTTGCGACAGCAAGCCAAATGTTTGCTCTTCATCTTCGCGTTTGTAATCACTCCAAGTAATGATTTTTTCGTCATTCAAGACCATGTCTTTCTCAACATCTAAAATCGCATAGCCTCCTTTATCGTTACCATAGTCGACATCCAGCCCTAGCGTTTTTCCATCGCCAGAAAATGAGTGACAGTTACCACACACTGGTAAGTCTTCGAGCACAATATCAGGTCGATCGACTGAGTCGACCGAACCAAACCGCCAGCGAATTTGCGAAGGGTCTTTCACCGCATCAATGAATGGAAGAGGCACTTCTCGATAGAAAATCGAATCGCCTACCGGGTCGGTAGAGGTCTCGATTCCGGTCCGATTAAAAGATAACGTTTCGCCATCATTGTTCAGTCCGCTCACTAGTACCTGCGCTTCACTCCCAGTGGATCGTCGCTTAATGTCGCTCCATACCTCTTCTGAAGGCTGCCAATTAGCTTGCTGTGAGGTGAAACTGAGCCCTTCAGTTTGGCCTTCGAACCTTAACGCTACATGCCACTCAGTGACGCCTGCTGTTTTGTCTTCCCAAATGAATTTCGGTGCAACAATATCTGGCGGGAACAAGGTTTCATCTAGCGGATATTGGATACTGAGCTGTCCAAACGGATCGCTTGCAGCGTCCGCTTGTTTGCCTGATGTAGATTTACATGCGCTTAAGGTCGTAAAAACCAGCAAGGCAGAAACGGACATCAATAAGGTTTTAACTGAAATAGTTCGATAGCCAGACTTGGGCTGTTTATTCATCACTCTCGCACCTTTCTCATTATTTTTATTGTGTGCTTTCGAGATCAAACTACGACTCTGTTGAAATCGAAAGATCAATTCATGGTTCTCATGACGCTAATATAAATTCACTATACCAAGCGTCAATCTAGTTACGGTTACAAGCTCTACAGCCGTGACATGCGTCACACCTGATATCTAATTAATTGCAATGTGAATAAAATTCACATATAGAGGAGTGGCAGTAGATGTATCAGCCCGTCTTTTGGCTGGCTGAATAAAATAATAAAACTAACATTTAGCAGCTTGGAGAAAAATAATGAAGATTAACAAGCGAAGTATGGGTTCCATTCTCGCGGCAACCGCTCTGGTCGCCGCTGGCGCGGCACAAGCCGCCGTTCACAAAGTTCACCCTGGTGACTCAATACAGTCCGCTCTAGACGCCGCCTCTTCTGGCGATACGGTTCTGGTATGGCCTGGTACTTATATTGAGAACGAAGGCGGCACTTATGGCCTACGTATCGAAAAAGACAATATTCGGCTGATCGGAAAAGTTAAACGTCGTAACGGTGAGGCGGGCAAGGTACGCCTAGTCGCAACCGGAACACAAACCGAAGTCGGCACGGGCATTTACGCCGCACCTGCGGGTTGTGAGTATAACTTTGGCCGTGATCAGTGCCATGCGCCTGACCTTAAAAACTTCTATGTTCGTGGCTTCACGGTAGAGGGTTTTGGTGTTAACGGCATCCAAACGCGTTTTGTAGATGGCTTCAAAATGATTCGCAACGAGTCAGCCAACAACTTGAACAACGGAATCTACCCAACACTTTCGGCGAATGGCTTGGTGCGTAACAACACCTCTTACGGCTCGCTTGATACTGCAATGTGGGTGGCAGGATCTGAGAATGTTCGTGTTGTGGGCAATGAGCTTTACGACAGCGTTATCGGCTTTGAGATTACGGTCTCCAATAACGTTAAATTCCGCAATAACGAAGTTCACAACAACACCGTTGGTGTCGGCCTATTTCACCCCAACGGCGCGGGGAACCCTGCGCTGAATGAGATGAAGGATTGGATTATTGAGAAGAACGATATCTACAATAATAACCGTCCCAATATGGCCGTTCCTGGTACCTTTCAAGCAGCACTTCCTCCGGGTGGTGGCGTTCTTGCTCTGGGTGTAAGCGATCATAAGATTCGAGATAATCGTATTGACGATCATGGCTTAACCGGTGTTGCGCTCATGGGTTGGTGCTCTGCCACCTTTGGTACCGCGAACTCTTGTTTCGATGTTGATTTGAACACAGGGCAATTAGTGCTTGTTGACCCTCCGTTTAACGACCCTGACAACACCGTGCTTGATGCGTCGGTTAGCCGAAACCTTGTTAAAGACAACTCAGTCAATAACAACGGTTTCTGGGCAGGGAATCTTGGCGGTACGCCGTTGGAGCCATTTGAGTTTCTGGCTGCAGACTTGACCTACTTCAATGTTCCAGAGTTACAGGGCCTTGTTGAGTTCTCGGAGGGCAACTGCTTCGAGGACAACGAAAGCGATGATGGAAGCTATACAGTTTCCGCTGTTGCTGATGGTGGAATTCTACCGACTGATGGCTGTTAGTCGTACATTCTAAACGTCTGATACCCGAGCCTTTCGTGTTTGTTTTGCATGTAAAGGCTCGGGAATTTTGAGCCAATCACTTTGAAGGAAGTTTATCATGCCTGCTGTTAACCCAAGTGCATCACACGCCGAACTATCTAAAGATTCATTGCTTGAAAAGCGCACCTCGAAAGGCTGCTTGATTGCGCTCCGCCGCATAGAAGGGCCTAACGCCACCGAATTGTTTTATACCGTCAAACCTGATGGCACGTGCGCCTCTGCTGGAGAACAAGCAAAAGACATTTACATCGCTATTCGAGACGCTCTTTTAGACGAAGGCGGCGATCTAAGCTCGATCATTTCTGAAACTATTTTTATGCGTAACATGGCAAACGACATAGAATCAGTGCGGCTCAGTAAACAAAGCGTCATTGACGCAAGTGGCGGGCGCACACTCACTCCTGCAGTAACAGAAATTCAACAACCACCTCTCGATACGAACGCTCAAGTCGAAGTAGCCGTGCAAGCCATAGTACCAAGCACTATTGAAATCAATAAACAGCAAGTGTGCGCAAGCACCGGCTGTACCTGTGGTCAGTGTAAAACCTCAACGGGCTTATTGTTGCAAATGGGCGATGAAAACCGCTTGATGGCGGGAGGTCTATGCGGTGCGGGTGATAACGCGTATGAGCAGACCTGGAGCATGTTTACGCTTGCTGAAAAACTACTACACGAAGCCGGAATGGAATTTACCGATGTGGTACGTACCTGGATTTATCTACGTGAAATGGAACGTGACTATTATCCCGGCCTAAACAAAGCGCGCCGAGAGTTCTTCGATTCACGCGGCATTGATCCTGTACCCGCCAGTACGGGCATTGACGGCGGCATGGTCAGTAGCCAACACGATATCTGCATGGGCTTCTATGCCGTGAAATCTGGTAAGGAATTAATGCGAACGGTGATGACGACACCAACCTTAAACGAGGCAGGCGAGTACGGCGCCGACTTTACGCGCGGTATGAGCATGACCGAAGCCAATAAAATTGCCTTGCATGTTTCTGGCACCGCCAGCATCGACGAACAAGGCCGAACGGCACACTTAGACGATATTGGTGCTCAAATCGACCGAATGATTCTGAACATCTCTACCTTATTAGAAAACCAAGGAGCAAGCTTTAGCGATATCGCCTATGCCTATAACTACCTTAAGGACCCTGCAGATGAACAACTACTTAGAGATAAGTTTAAGGAAGCGGGACTCGAAGGTTTTCCAAGTATTTTTGTCCACGCGGAAGTCTGTCGCCCAGACCTGCTTTGCGAAACAGAAGTACTGGCAATATTGCCAAGAACAAGAGAAGGGAAATCAAAGCCAAGCTACTTACGCGCAACTCGATCGTTGCACTGAAGAAGCGGAATTAAACAAGAACTACAAAAAAGAAGAAAAAATGGTGCCCCCTCCCTGACTTGAACAGGGGACCTACCGATTATGAGTCGGGTGCTCTAACCAACTGAGCTAAGGGGGCACATATGAGGGCTTCGTTTAAAGTCCTTGCCTTCTGAGACTTGCCAGCCTTGCAGGCTGGTCGCGTGCTCTCCCCGGCCACAAATCATAGATTTGCGTCGTTCGTCTGGCGCAAAGCGATGCTTTGCATAAAACGCCAGTCTCACCCAACTGAGCTAAGGGGGCACACTATGCGGCTTTTTTAACGTCATGCCGGCATGACGAGGATATTACTCTAATAAGCCTAAAATCAAAGCGGGCGCATTATAATGCGCCCGTTAGCAAGAATCTAGCGGCTTATTCGTCTAAGAAGCTACGCAGGTGATCTGATCGGCTTGGATGACGCAGTTTACGCAGCGCCTTCGCTTCAATCTGACGAATACGCTCTCGCGTTACATCAAACTGCTTACCGACCTCTTCCAAGGTATGATCCGTGTTCATTTCGATACCGAAACGCATACGAAGGACCTTCGCCTCACGAGCAGTCAAGCCAGAAAGAACAGAACGCGTCGTTTCTTTCAAACCCTGACCGGTTGCTGTATCGATTGGAGACTCTGCCATGTTGTCTTCAATAAAGTCGCCTAAGTGCGAATCTTCATCGTCACCAATGGGCGTTTCCATAGAAATAGGCTCTTTGGCAATTTTAAGTACTTTTCGCACTTTATCTTCTGGCATTTCCATGCGCTCGCCCAGCTCTTCAGGCGTCGGCTCTCGTCCCATTTCTTGAAGCATTTGACGAGAAATACGATTTAACTTGTTAATCGTTTCTATCATATGGACAGGAATACGGATGGTACGCGCTTGGTCGGCGATAGAGCGTGTAATTGCTTGTCGAATCCACCACGTCGCATAAGTAGAGAACTTATAGCCTCGACGGTACTCGAACTTATCAACCGCTTTCATTAGACCAATGTTGCCTTCTTGAATCAGATCAAGGAACTGCAAACCACGGTTGGTGTACTTTTTGGCGATCGAAATAACAAGACGGAGGTTAGCCTCTACCATTTCTTTCTTCGCGCGACGCGCTTTCGCTTCGCCAATTGAAATTCGGCGGTTAACATCTTTAATTTCTGAAACTTTTAAACCAGACGCTTGAGACATCGCGGATATTTTACGCTGAGCTCGAACAATTTCGCCTTTGTATTCTACCAACTTGTTTGCAGCAGGGTGACCTTCGTCAATGACGTCCTGAAGCCACTCTAGATTCGCTTCGTTACCAGGGAAACGTTTAATAAATTCCTTACGATCCATGCCGCACTTTCGCGAACAGAGATTGATAATTAAGCGCTCATTAATTCTGATGATTTCGTTCGTTGTACGAACTTCGATGACCAAAGCGTCAAACTGTTTAGCATTCAGTTTAATTGGGGCGAATAGTTCACCTAGCGCATTCAGCTCTTTAATCAACTGCTTCGAGCCACGGCCATGTTTCTCTTCTGTTTTTAGCGCTTTTTGATATTGCTTACGAATCCCGCCAAAACGCTCTTTAGCAATTTCAGGGTCTGGACCTTTGTCGCCTTCTTCTTCGTCATCATCGTCGTCTTTATTGTCGCTAGCCGCAGCTGGCACAACAGGCGTTGGCACGGCAACTTCGTCATCCGGATCCAAATACCCTGTTAGGATATCGCTCAAGCGACCTTCTTCTTCGACAATTCGATCGTAGGTATTCAGGACTCGCTCAACGGCGCCAGGGTAATAGACTAAAGAAGCCATCACATCACGAAGGCCCTCTTCTATACGCTTGGCAATACGAATTTCGCCTTCACGTGTTAATAGCTCGACCGTCCCCATTTCACGCATATACATACGCACCGGATCAGTCGTTCGACCCGCTTCGGTTTCAACCGCAGCTAATGCAGCCGCCGCTTCAGCCGCCGCTACTTCGTCGGTAGAATCGCCATCAGACATTAACAATGTGTCTGAATCAGGAGCAACCTCAACGACCTGAATACCCATGTCGTTGATCATTCGGATAATGTCTTCAACCTGATCTGGGTCAGCTATATCTTCGGGGAGATGGTCGTTAACTTCTGAGTAAGTCAGGTACCCTTGTTCTTTACCGCGAGCAATGAGATCTTTGAGACGAGACTGTTGCGTTTTGCCTGACATATTCACCCTATCAGTTGGTGGCCAAAAAATGGTCGGCCATTATACGGAAATTACAAAATTGAACCAAATGAATATGGGCCTAATTCTAAATAAATCAACCCTAGAGGCAAAATTCTGTCAATTATGAGCGCTCGGAGCCGGATATTGATCTGAGAGCGTTTTTTTCTGCGTCAGACATCTGACTAGGAAGTTTATTCCCCTTAGCAAACCTTAGCGCATCTGAGCGTTTTTTCTCGCCTTTTTGGCGCGTCCTAATTTCGTTTAGCTCTGCGTCAATTTCATTTGGACTAGGTGTCCAGTCGAGCGATTCAAATAACCGCCAATAACGCTCCCGCGCTCCTTTTCGATCTGTCGCTAGACTGTACAGCAATTCGTCGGTCGTGCTCGCGGACACTGACAGCGCATATCGCGCAAAATCTTCCGCCATGTCGCTGTGAAAGTCTCCGTCAAAGTCACTTAGCAGCTCTTCTGCCATCTGTGGCTTGTACAATATAGCCAAGCAATAAACCGTCTCCAATTCACGAACAATCTTAACGCCGGCCAAGTCACCGCTAACGCCGGATACCTGAAACGAATCCCCCTGTTTCTTTCCCGCACGCCCTTTGTATTGGTAAACCAAGCCATTTAGCTGCTGCCTCAACGCGCTTTTAAGCACCTTTGCGCGTACTTTTTCTATCTGGACTTCAGCTTTTTGTTTGAGCGCACCGCGACTTTCTACTTGTCGCATATCTAGGCCAGAGGCGTAGATCTGAAAGAAAAACTCTGACAAAGGCTTGGCGCGCTGAATTCGTTTCTCAAACGCCTCTTTGCCGTCTTTTCTTACTAAAGTGTCTGGGTCTTCCCCGTCAGGGAGCAATAAAAATGATATCCGCATGCCGTCCTGAATTAAGGGCAAGGCATTTTCCATCGCTTTTTTCGCGGCTTTCAAGCCAGCTGCGTCGCCGTCAAAACAAAAAACGATATTGTGGCAACGCGTCAATAAGTGGCTGAGGTTTTCCTCGTTGGTTGCAGTCCCTAACGTGGCCACCGCATAGTCGATGCCATATTGCGCCAATGACACAACATCCATATAGCCTTCGACGACAAGCAGCGTATCTAATTGCCGACTCGCCTGCATCGCCTCGTAAAGCCCATAGATTTCACGGCTCTTATGAAACACCTCGGATTCTGGCGAGTTTATATACTTCGCTTTGTCATCAATTAGCGTACGGCCGCCGAACGCGACCACTCTCCCGCGCGGATTACGAATCGGGAACATTAAACGACTCTGAAACAACTCATAGGCGCTATCGTAACGGTCAGAAACCATTTTAGCTTTGACCAACGCTGAGCGAATCGACTGCCCGGAATGTGACCATAAAAAGTCTTTTTGACCCGGCGCAAACCCTATCGAAAAACGCTCGACAATCGCCGCGGACAAACCACGTTTCTCTAGATATTGCTTTGCAATCGATTTGTCTTTATGACCACTCAGAGCATCTCGATACTGATGACAGGCAAAATCAAGCGCATCCTGTATACCGCGCTGCGCTGTATACTGAGCCTGAACACGTTCATCTCGTGGTACTTCGACACCAGCAATTTTAGCCAGCTCTTCAACGGCTTCAATAAACGAAAGATTGTCATGCTCTCGCAAAAAGTTAATTGCATTGCCACTGGCACCACAACCAAAGCAGTGATAGAAATTCTTACGCGTATTAACGTTAAAAGAAGGGGTTTTTTCGTTATGGAAAGGGCAGCAAGCTTTAAGAGTAGAGCCGCTTTTTTTTAGGTCCACACGACTACGTACCACTTCAGCAAGCGGTGCGCGATCTAGCAAGTCATCAATGAAGCTTTGCGGAATCATCCCAGACATGTCATCTCTCTAGCGAAAAAAACGGCGACAGAATAGCGCTACGCAAACTAACAAAGGACATCAGTACAGTGCGTGCGAAAATAAAGAGATTAACTTGAGAGGCGTTGTTTTACTAGCTGGCTAACTGCACCAACGTCCGCGCGACCTTGAAGCTCAGGTTTGAGAAGAGCCATTACCTTACCCATGTCTCTTACTGACTCTGCACCGGAGTTCGCGATAGATTGATCCATCAGCGCCGAAATTTCTTGCTCGCTTAACGGTGACGGCAAGAAACTGTCAATTACCAACACTTCCGCCGCTTCGATATCGGCCAAGTCTTGACGGCCTGCCGCTTCGTATTGCTGAATCGAATCGCGACGCTGTTTTAGCATTTTGTCTAGAACCGCCAATATACGCGCGTTATCAAGCTCGATGCGTTCATCGACCTCAATGCGTTTTATTTCGGACAAAATAAGCCGCACGGTGCCTAAGCGATCTTTATCGCGAGCACGCATGGCGACTTTCATTGCCGATGTAATATCAGCTTTTAAGCTCTGTTCGGACATGCTAAACATGACCCCCTATGCTAGGGCGACTATAAGCGAGAGTAGCTTAGTACAGTCTTTCGAAACGACGTTGCTCACGCTGAACTTTCTTAGCGTGACGCTTTACAGCTGCAGCGGCTTTGCGCTTACGAACTGAAGTTGGCTTTTCGTAGAACTCACGACGACGAACTTCAGACAATACGCCTGCTTTTTCACAAGAACGCTTAAAGCGACGTAGTGCAATATCAAAAGGCTCGTTTTCTTTAATTTTTACTGAAGGCATTTAAATTACCATAACGTGTCAAAATCAAACTCACCGCATCTTTTAAACTGACACGGTTCTATTCAGGGGCGCGAAGTTTAATAGGATTCAAAAAACAAGTAAAGCGCGATTAACAACTTTATTTACGTAAGGGGGTATCCATTGTCACTTTATAAGGTAAACCTTCACGCGCTTCGAGAATATACTCCGCGACATGGGCAGACTCGTCCTCCAAAAAATCGACAATAGCGCGCTCGAAATCAGGATTTTCTATCCAGTGATAAGAACACGTCGGCATAGGCTCAAAGCCCCGCAATAGCTTATGCTCACCTTGAGCTCCCGCATCAAATTTGGCAAAGCCATGTTCAATACAATACTCGACGCCACGGTAGTAGCATGTCTCAAAATGCAAGGCATGATACGACTCGATACAGCCCCAATAGCGGCCATATAGGGTTTTATCTCCTTTGAAAAACAATGCACCTGCGACAATTTCTACCGATGATTCCACCAGCAAAAAACACATAGCGCTAGGCATTGTTAGCAGTAACTCCTGAAAGAAAGTCTTATTAAGGTAGCCTTCCTGACCACGCTTCAAATAAGTCGCACGGTATAACAGATAAAACCGTTCGAGTTCCGACTCTGCAAAATCAGGGCCTTCGACCCAACGAAATGTAAGCGCTTGACGCGCGATAGCTTGTCGCTCTTTGCGTATATTTTTACGCTTTCGAGATACCAGCGCATCGAGAAACGCATCAAAGTCCTGATAACCTCGGTTAAACCAATGATATTGCACCCCGTTACGACGATGCAGGCCTTTTTGAGTATCGCTCTTCGAGTTTTCCGGCGGAGGGAACAATATATGCCAAGAAGACAAGCTCCGCTCATGACAGCTCGACACACACGCATCACGATATACGCTCGCTATGTCAGACGCTGCAGCGCTATTCGTTGCAGATGAACTGACTAATAAGCGTGGCCCGGTGCATGGCGTAAACGGAATGGCGGTTAACAGCTTAGGGTAGTAATTTAAGCCGTGCCGCTGGTAAGCGTCAGCCCATGCCCAATCGAACACATACTCGCCATAGGAATGATGCTTAATATACTGTGGCGCGGCGGCCAGTAATTCTCCCTCTGCACTATAATATGCAAAATGAAAAGGTTCCCACCCGCGATCTATAGCCACACAACCACTCACCTCTAACGCGTACAAAAACGCAAACGACAAAAATGGCTGATCTGGCCCGACCAGGGCACCCCAATCTTCTCGGCCAATATCGTCTATCGAGCGATAAAAAAACACGCCCTCGCGCTTACAACTAGTCATTAGGCATCGTTACCATCATATCGATTACGCTCAGCGAACAAACTATCAGTTCCTCCTAAGATAAAATGCAAGGCATTGATCACTCATACTAATTATCCATACGAACGTTAAACAAACTAGCTCAGCGTTATGACTAAAAAATCGACACACTAGCTAAGGCTATTTCGGTTTAACTAAAATATCCTATAAAATGCGCAATAGCGCAGCATAATGAAACAGACTGTTTTAATTTGGCCAAATAACGTCGCGCGCTTACATCACCTATTAAGGAATTTATTTTGACCGAACAAGACCTTCTCAAGCAACTTAGCGAAAACCCCGAGTCCGTTCAATTCTTAGACGCTATGAGTGCAATCGACGCTCATTACGACTTTGAGCCATCCTCATTCGTTAACGGTGATTTGAAAAACGACGCGGGGCAAAACAATGGCTCATGCAAAATATTTGCCTTCGCAAAGCTTCATTCACTAGATGTAGCGCAAACCTTAAACCTTTTTGGAGACTATTATAGAAAGGACGTGCTGGGTCATCCAGAGGGATCAGACCATCAGAATATCCGTAATTTTATACAACATGAGTGGGCAGGATTACACTTTGAACAGCAAGCGTTAAACGAAAAACAAAAACAATAAACGCTGCACAACGATAAAAACAGTGAAAAGGGAAGACACTTATTATGCCGAAATTGAGACACCTGAGGGTGATGCTACCTTTAATTTTGTTTTTAGCATTGCCATTTCAAGCACATGCGACGCTTTTGGAAGAGGAAAAACGAGTCGAGATCGATAAGTTACTCAAGATATTCCAAACACGTCAGCTCAGCGACCTAATCGCACAAAATCTCACGCAATCTATGATGTACGCACTAAGCCAGAAATACGGCAAACTTGATGGTGCAGTCGGTCATATTATTTACGATGAAGCGAAAGTCATCATGTACGAAGAGTTCATTCTGAACGGCAAGCTAAACGATATTTTCTATAACCTCTACGATGAATACTACACGGCAGCTCAACTACGAGAGCTCGTTAGATTCTATACCTCATCCGCTGGAAGAAGGTTGTTAGAAGTGGGCGACAGCATCCAAAGGCGCAGTATGGAGCATGCCAAAAAACACGCCGCGACATTTGGCCGAAGAGCTCAAGAAAGAATTCAGAAGCGACTCGAACAGACAAGTAAAACACTGAGCCAAGCGGACGAAGAAGCAAAAAACGAACAAAAAAACTCAAGCACGCCTTAAAATTAGGCCTCTTTGAGCTCAGGTCGAGTGCAGTTTCTTCCCTGCGCTTTCGCCTCATAAAGACTAGTATCGGCCGCTTTGATTAGATCGCCGAAGCGGCTGAAAAAACGCGTCGAACAAATACCGCAGCTAATTGACAGGCTAAGTTCGTGCTCGCCAATCACGATCCGCTCAGAGGCCACTTTTTCACGCACACGTTCAATGAGTTGATAGCCTTTCTGCAGAGAGGTATTGGGGAGCATAATCAGAAATTCTTCACCGCCCCATCGTCCAACCATATCGGTCACGCGAACCGTATCACCCAATACTTTTGCAATATGCTGCAACGCCGCGTCACCAACATCATGACCATAACGGTCGTTAATGCGCTTAAACCAGTCAACGTCGCACAACACGATACTCATTTCGGTTTTATTTCGCACCACGCGATGCAGCTCATCTTGAACTTTTGCCTCTATCCCACGGCGGTTAAACGTTCCCGTTAATTCATCGCTACAGGCTAACAGAGCGAGACGCGCCTTTGCGATATCACTTTCTTGCTGAGCTGCTAAGCGTGCCCGCTCCATGTAATACGCGATCAACGAAACAAAAGTAATTGAGCCAATAAAACGATGTTTAATATTCAGCGCATATTCGTGACCCGCGCCGATTAGCTCGGGGGCGTAAAGAATCCAAGCCGATAAAAATATAATTGCAGATAAAATCCACTTTCCTTTGTCGGTACCAACAATAGAAAAAATAACGATAGGGTAGATATAACACCAAAATAAACCGGTATTGTTTTCACCCCCAGAACCCAAAAGGAAGAGATAAATAAAGGTAAGTCCGCTGACAACGAGCGCGCGATGGCGCGTCCAGTTTCCGCTAAAACGGTAGAGCGCATAAATGCCGATCGTAACGACCGAAAAAAACAACAAGCTATTCGAATATTCGATCAACCCAGCAAAGCGACTTTTGATGCCGTACATCAGCATAAAAACGCAGCCATAGATGCACACCAAGTCGCAGGTTTTTCGCGCTAAACTATCGCGTTCAAACTCACTGCTATCGGAGTAATCCAGGTCGGCTAACATTCAGTATAGGACTCGCTAACATTGGTTTAGCCGGGGCTCTGAGGAAAACAGAAAGACGGCATGTTTTTTTGCTGCGATATTATTGTAGGCATTGCCGCTTGCCTTCAAGCGCCGTTTAGTAGCGTTATGTTATGGAAATGAAAAACAATTATAAACCGTATTTAAGTGTCGACTCGCTCCAGGTTTTCAATTTGTTCGCTGAGCTCAAACCAACGATTTTCCAATGAATCTTCTTCATTTTTTGCCTCCGCTTGGCGCGACAGCAATTCTTTTAAGTCATTTTTACGCGCCTCATCATAGAGCGCAGAGTCGCCCAGCGCGTCTTCCATTTCTGCTAAAGCGGATTGCACCTTCTGAATGGCGGACTCAATTTTCTTCAATTCGTTCTTCAACGGACTAAGACGCTTGCGCGCCTCCGCTTCACGTCGCTTGCGTTCTTTCTTATCTTCACTGGACGTCGGGCCATCTGACACCGCCTCATCAGAGGACGATAGACCGCGCTGATAATCAACCAACCAGTTTTCGTAGTCTGACAAATCGCCCTTGAAAAGCTCAACCTTACCCTCTGCCACCAACCAGAACTCGTCCACGGTATTCTTAAGCAGGTGTCGATCATGAGAAACCACAATAACTGCGCCCTCAAAGCCCTGCAAAGCAACTGTCAACGCATGGCGCATCTCCAAGTCCAAGTGGTTAGTAGGCTCATCTAGCAATAATAAGTTGGGCCGGCCAAAAGCAATCATGGCCAACGCAAGGCGAGCTTTCTCCCCCCCAGAAAACCGTTCGATGGTTTCTAAGGCCTTATCCCCTCTGAAGTCGAACCCCCCCAAAAAACTACGAATCTCTTGGTCGGTAGCAGAAGGCTTTAGCCGTTGGAGGTGTAAAAACGGGCTAGCACCGTAATCTAGCGCTTCGAGCTGATGCTGAGCGAAATAACCGACGCGCAGATGCTCACCTTCGACTCGGTTACCACCAAGCAATGGCAGGTCACCAACCAAGGACTTCACTAAGGTAGACTTACCCGCACCATTTGGGCCAAGCAAGCCAACACGAGTGCCCGGCAGAATACTACTGGAGAATTTTGGAATGACGGGTTCGATACCAGGGTATCCAAGCGCGCAGGCAGATAGATTCAACAAAGGGCTCGATACTTGATCGGATGCGGGGAAGCTAAAGTTGAACGGCGAGTCAATATGCGCAGGCGCAATCAGCTCCATACGCTCTAGTTCTTTTACACGGCTTTGAGCCTGTTTCGCCTTCGTTGCTTTCGCTTTAAAACGACTAACGAAAGACTGTATCTCTCCAATTCTCTGTTGTTGCTTTTCATACTGCGATTGTTGCTGAGCGAGCTTCTCGGCCCGTTGCCGCTCAAAGCTACTATAGCTGCCCGTATACTGATTCAAGGCCGCATGCTCGAAGTGCAGAATGTGAGACGCCACAGCATCAATAAAATCCCTATCATGCGAAATAAAGAGCAGCGTACCGCGATACTGCTTCAACCAATTTTCTAGCCAAAGCATTGCATCTAAATCAAGGTGATTGGTCGGTTCATCAAGCAACAACAGGTCTGAAGGGCGCATTAGGGCCTGCGCAAGGTTCAAGCGTATGCGCCAACCGCCTGAGAAATCACTCACTGGTTTTTGCATATCACTTTGAGAAAAGCCCAAACCGTGCAACAGCTTCTCTGCCTGTGCTGGCACCGCGTATGCATGAATATTCTCAAGCTCTCCATGCGCATGCGCGATTGCCTGATGATTGTCGTCGTGCTCGGCTTGCGTTAGCGCTCGCTCAAGCGCTCTTAACTCTTGATGGCCGTCGATAACATAGTCACAAGCGCCACGTTCGATATGCGCCACTTCTTGCGCCATATGGGAGACGCGGCAATTACCTGGTAAGGAAAAATTGCCGGCATCAACCGATAACTCACCGAGAATTAGCTTAAACAAACTGGTTTTACCTGCGCCGTTTGCGCCAACAATCGCAACACGCTGCCCAGAATGTATCAAAGCAGAGGTTTCTTTTAGCAGCGCATCTGCGCCACGTCGTAAAGTAATCGAATCAAACTTAAGCATGAATGGTATGATAGGTAATTGAACTGGGGCGCACGTTAACTGATAACGCTCACAACATCAATTTGATGCTTTTTTCGATCCGCCTATGACACAACCTAGCCACCTAGAAACACCATTGTGGATCTTTGCGAGCGCAAAGTGGCACCAGCCAGGCATGCAAGCGCTTCTGTTGCTTCTGCAGGAACAATATGGTTTTAGAGTAAACCTGCTCCTACTTGCCTGTTGGGCCGGCTCCCAAAAAAAATGCTTCATGCCCGACGCACTATTACGCATTCATACCTCGACACTTCACTGGCACGAAAGCACCGTCAAATCTTTGCGCGCAATGCGCCGAGGAGTAGCTGAGTCTGACGATAACGCCGGCCTTAGAGAGAGCCTAAAAAAAGCTGAAATTGATGCAGAACAGCTTGAGCTTTTTCAACTATACAAAATCTGTCATGAGTCCAACTTTGATACTAAGCTTGAACTAGAAGAGGGGCCTGCAACTGTCCACAATTTGCTGGCCGTGTTCAAAATAACATCGTCAAATTTTCATCTCGACCTACTGGTGCAATTATGTTGTGTTGCGGTCGATTCCTTAGATGAGGAGACGGCGAAAGAAATTCTTCGGAGTATAGAAGCACCATGAAATGGATTTTTCGTTTAACAACCGTGCTGCTTTTGGTTGGCGCGTTGTGTTTACCATTTTTTGTCGATAACAAAAATGGAGAGCCGATGCTATCGCTGCCCAGCACCGACGGCCTATTGTCATCTAATGAAGATACTCCCGTTGCCGCAGCTATTTTGCCCCATACTACCAAAGTGTTTAAATGGAAAGACGCCAATGGCGTCTGGCATTACACCGATCAAGCACCATCAGATAAAATTAATGTAGAGACAGTTGAGATAGACTCGCGGACTAATGTTATTCAGGGTCTCTACCACACTGATAAAAATGAGGAACCTGATAGCGCCACCTCGATCGCGGCGAAAATGACGCCTCCTGACTCCGATTTTTTGAGTATGGATCGCGCTATGAATGTCATGAAAGATGCCAAACTTGCCCGCAAAGCGATGGAGCAACGCAACCAACAGCTACAAGAAATTGTTGGCGAAAAAACACCCTAATCCTAACTATATTCCGAACTCCTATGTATAAAGTAAAAGAAATGTTCTATAGCCTACAGGGCGAAGGAGCCCGTGCTGGCCGAGCCGCGGTTTTCTGCCGGTTCAGCAAGTGCAACCTGTGGAACGGACGAGAAGCGGATCGACTCAATTCAGTCTGCCAGTTTTGCGATACCGATATTGTAGGGACTGATGGGCAGAATGGAGGCGCCTTCGAAAACGCTGCGTCTCTCGCAGACGCGATTAAAGCGCTTTGGCCAGCTAGCAACAACGTTCAGAACACCAGCGCAAAGCCTTATGTGATATTTACCGGCGGCGAACCGCTACTTCAACTGGATGAACCCCTCACCCGTGCGATGCATGAGAGAGGGTTTGAGGTAGCGATTGAAACCAATGGCACCCTTACGGTACCCAACGGCGTTGACTGGGTTTGCCTGAGCCCGAAAGCCGACGCCAAACTTGCTATAACTCAGTGCGATGAACTAAAGCTGGTATTTCCTCAAGACAAAGCGATGCCCGAACGCTTTAGCAACTTTGATGCTGCACACTACTTTTTATCTCCTATGGCAACACCAAGTATTCGCAGCGGCCCTGATGGAACAAAAGCAAGCAACACAAAGCGAGCGCTTACTTACTGCTTATCCAACCCTCAATGGAGGCTTACACTCCAGCTTCACAAAATTCTTGAAATAGATTAAGTCCTTAGAACGATGACCCGGGCTGGGCAAGAAACTCAATTTCTTGTTCTGATGAGCTTCGGTTGAGAATGGTATTGCGATGAGGGTAGCGTCCAAACCGCTGAATAATCTCGAGATGTTTCTTTTCAAAATTATAGTTGTTTTCCATCCCCGCTTGATCGAATAACTGCATCGCTTGCTCATGCACAAGCAGCGATTCACTGTGCATATATGGCATATATAGAAACGTTCGCTGCGCAACAGGGAGCTCTCTATCGGCACCACATGCAATGGCCTCCTGCGCCAAGGCCAGCGCCATTGGGTCACTGGCAAATGATTCGGGGGCGTCGCGAAAAATGTTTCTCGAAAATTGATCCAACACAATAATTTCGGCTAATCGCCCTTCAGGCTGGTTTCGCCATTGCCACAATTCACCGCAGGCCGCGGCGTTATGCAGATCGCCAAAACGTTGCTGTATTGTTTGATCTAACGCTAGGTCTTTTACCCAATGCTGAGTAGGCCTTAACTCACTAAACCAAAACTCGAGTACATCATTCTGTGTCATATTCACTGCCGTCCTTTTATGCGTTCCGTCAACAGGTCGTCGAGCCCTCGCTGGGTTTATGATTTAACTTTGTATACTCTCATGCCGCTCTAGTTTTTTCCTCGAATCAAGGCTGGGGCACGAGACTAAACTGAGTTCCAAGTTCATGGCAGTCTTCCCATTGTTCACAGGAAACAAGATGGTCATTTACGATGCCAACCGCCTGCATAAATGCATAACAAATAGTTGGCCCGACAAAGGTAAACCCTCTTCGTTTTAGCGCCTTAGACATAGCGGCCGATGCCTCAGTGCTAACCGGAACATCCGCCATTGACTGATACCTATTCTGCACAGGCGCGCCATCTACAAAGTCCCACAAAAACTTTGAAAAACTTAGACCTTCTTCTTTTAACGCCAAATAACCTTTGGCATTCTTAATTATCGACTGAACTTTTAGTTTATTGCGAATGACACCAGGATTCTGCAGTAACTCGGCTACCTTCTTATCATCATACTGAACAATACGCTCTGGGTTAAAGTGGTCGTAGGCGGCTTCATAGCTCTGCTGCTTCTTCAAGATCGTTATCCAGCTTAAGCCTGCTTGCTGACCATCCAAACATAGCTTTTCAAAAAGCTCCTGCTCGTCAACGACTGGACGCCCCCAAACATGATCATGATAATGTTTGTAAACGGGGTCTTGCCCACACCAGGGGCAACGATTTGGCGACGTTTCCATTTTTTTCTTTGCTCCGAAGTCTCGGGATCAATAAACTACTTATCCCCAGTTTATGGCATAAAGCCATCGCGCGAACACTTATATTTATGGATTCAGTTATGGCACCTGTTAGTCACTTTTTCGCCTACATTAACCGCTTACGTTGGATAAAGCGCTGGAGCCTGATGCGCAATGCGATCGACGAAGACGTAGCCGTGCATTCATGGGAAGTGGCTACTATTGCGCATGCGCTAGGCATCATTCATAACCAACTTAGCACTGAAGCGATTGATGCAAACAAACTCGCCACTGCCGCCATTTATCATGATGCGACAGAAGTCATTACTGGCGACATGCCAACCCCCGTAAAGTACCACTCCGAAACAATGAAAAATGCTTACAAGCACGTCGAGCGGCAAGCTCAAAGTGAGCTATTGTCTCTGCTGCCCGAGGGTATGCAAGATGAGTTTAGAGAAATTCTGGTGGAAGAAGACCTTCCGGAAATTTATCGAGTATTGCTAAAAGCGGCAGATCGTCTTTCTGCATTATTGAAATGTCGTGCAGAGCTGCGCGCCGGAAATCAGGAATTTGAACACGCTGAAAAGCAAATATTCAAACGTCTAAATGAAGAAGACATGCCCGAAGTGCGTTACTTTCTAGAGGTGTTCGCGCCGGGCTACGAGCTAACACTCGATAATTTATTAGAAAAGTAGATAAACAACCCTTACGGCGACACAAGGTGTCGCTTTGATCATTATTATGACTCCTGTACTTAGAACGTAGTTCAAAAGAAGTGCAAAACAGCACGTCACGTTTATCAGGAGATCATCATGTTTAGAGTTAATGCATTCACACAAAAAGGCACCAAATTCAGATTTCGCGTTCAAGGCGATTCTATTCACGCCGTTCGAGAAACTATTAACACCATCTTTGCGGGACGAAAAATGCGACTAATACTCGTTGAACCGGTATAGCACTGCTATTGATCAGCACTAGGAAAGAAGCGAATGTATCGCATCATTGAGGTCGCTTTAGTAATGCGCGCGCATTTGGTCGAGGTGTGTCAGTAAGTCTTCTCGAATAATGTCTGGAGACAAGACCTTGGCTTGCGCGCCTAATGATAAGAGCCAGTTTCTCAATTGAATTGTGCGCCGAACATGTGCGCTAAGACGCCAAACGCCCGGTCTAAGCGACTGTAAGGTTTGCGTCAGGTTAAGTGGGCTATCGTTTAGATCAATCAGGAGCTTTTGACCGTCCTCAACATACAGGTCAACCACTAAATCGTACTCTTGGGCGTCCTGCGTATGAATCAATACATCCATATTTCCGCCCTCCAGATAAGCCTTTAACTCAAAGTCTTCTGGAACGCTATTAGATAGCGGGCTTAGCTCAACTGATTCAATTTTATGTAGCAAGAAACTACGAAAGCCTTCGTCATCACTATGCTGATCCAGCAAGGGCTCTGCGAACGACCCCTCATCTTTTCGCGCAATCAGATACAGCTTAGGCATCATAATCGCGACGCCGTAAGGGTGCAGTGTATAGTCTTTGGCGTGCTGCCCGCTACGATACCGAATCAAGACTTTTCGTCCTCGCAAAATGGCTTCATAAATACGATCAAGTATTGCCGTATCAAAGTCAGGCGCCTGCAAACTTTGCCCTCGTTGATAAAACTCAACGGCGCGCGTTAAGCGCCGATAGTGTTGCTGACTTAACTTTCGCTCGGCGTTCTGCAACTTATGCTCAGCCCCTTCAAACAAGATGGCCAGCTCCTCGCGAGTGGAGCTTGGCAGCACTTGGCTCAAGTGCTTTTGCGACACCTGCATCGCCAACGCCATATAGGCAGGCATTCGTTCGAAGTCATAGCTAAGCTGTTGATAGGGTTCAAGCGCCCACATTAGGCTCTTCCCTTCGCCACGCGCCATGCTCAAGCCAAAATCATTCTCGTACTCATCGTCAATCAGGTCTCCCAGCAGAAATTTTAAATCTCGCTGAACTAATCGAAACTGACTGCGCGCTTTGTCACTACTGCCATCCAAGTAGCCAGCATCCAGCAAATGCTGAACGATCAGATCGGTTCCAGCCGGATCGAGACGTGAGGACTTTCGATGAGTCAAAAAATTTAGAATTTCTAAACGTCGTAAAAAGGTTTGCATACAAGATCAACGGGTCACGGACTTTTTTGTTTAGACGACTTTTCGTTCTCGGCTTCGCGTTTGGCTTCGATCTGTGCGCGCAACTCTGCCAACTCGGCTTCCATGGTAGCGGGCGTTTCAAACGTCAATTCGCCCAGCTTACCTGAGCGCAGGTCTTGCAATAAAATCGTTGCCGCTTGATATATGTCGACAACCCCGCCGGAGCGTAAACATCCTCGTTTCGTTCCTAACAATGAAAGCATTTCCATTTCCGAGCTCGGCAGGCTTTCCACCTTGTAACGCGTTTTTAATGCATCTGGATAGCTTTGTAGCAGAAACTCTAGTGCAAATAGGGCAACGTCTTCGTATTCCATCGCCGTATCTTTGATCGCGCCCGTCACAGCCAAGCGATAACCACACGCAACCGGCTCAAGTTTTGGCCACAAGATCCCTGGCGTATCCGACAGCGACAAACCATTGTCGAGATTTATCTTTTGCTGACGTTTGGTCACGGCTGGCTCGTTCCCCACTTTAGCGATGGCTTTACCAGCAATACCGTTGATTAGCGTCGACTTACCAACGTTAGGAATACCCATAATCATCGCGCTTAGGTTCTTATCGGAATGCTGTCGATGGGGCACCAACTTATGGCATAACTGTGCAATCGTCCCTTTTCGCGCATCTTGACTGGCCGAGAGCGCGATGGTCCTAACGTTGCCATCTTGCTCAAAAAACGCTTGCCACTGCTTCGTTAACACTGGGTCCGCTAGATCAGACTTATTCAATATTTTGATGCAGGGTTTGTCGCCTTTAAGTTGATTGACCAAAGGATTAGCGCTGCTAAATGGAATGCGAGCATCAAGCACTTCAATGACGATATCGACTTGCGACATCACTTTTTTTATTTCTTTGCGGGCCTTGTGCATGTGCCCAGGAAACCAATTTATGGCCATAGTGATAGTTCGTTATTCTCTCGCTTAGGAATGAAGCGGCTGTTTAAAAAGATAGACCGTCGCGATCACGCCACAGCCTCCAATAATTACCACGGCCCAAATTTTCCCGATCAATGCCATCGAGATCAGCATGCTTCCCCACATGACCAACAAAATTCGTCGACGCAACGTGCGGTCAAAACCCTCTCCGGTTTGGAATGCTAGAATTAAGGGACCAAAATATCGATGCGACACCAACCAGTCATGAAAGCGTTCTGATGAACGCGAAAAACACCACGCGGCAATGCAAAGAAAAAAAGCACCCGGCATCATGGGTAATATCAAACCCATTATCCCCAAAACCACGCATAAACAGCCACATAGAAATAGCGTTCGTTTCATCCAAGGCTTGGCGGTCACATCGAGCATTATGGGTTAGCCACCTCTACAATCTCTCCAATAGACAAGGCGCTAAAAGATTCAGGATCCAGACGACGCTCAGCTAACGCAAGGGCTAGCCTTTCTTTTGGTTCAAAAAACTTTTCAGCCGTTAACTGGAACGTTCCCCAGTGCATACCGAGGCTTCGCTTAGCTCCTACGTCCATGTGCATCTGAACTGCCTCTTCTGGGTTTACATGCTGATCTTTCATAAACCACCGCGGCGCATAGGCACCGATCGGTATTAGTGCTACGTCGATAGACTCAAAACGAGCGCCGATTTCCTTGAACTGAATTTCGTTATAGCCCGTGTCACCCGCAAACCAAAGCGAAAAATCGCCGATAGAAAGGTGCCATGCAGCCCAAAGGGTCTCGTTGCGATCGAACAAACCCCTTGCGGACCAGTGCTGTGAGGGCGTTGCGGTAACCGCCAATTCGCCATAGTTCGCCTGTTGCCACCAATCGAACTCCTGCACATTTTCCGCCGGAACCCCCAAGTCGACAAACCATGATCGCAACTTAAGCGGCACCAAGTATTGGGTACTAGGCCCGAACTTCAAAATCGTCTCACTATCAAGGTGATCATAGTGGCTATGCGAGATAATCACGTAATCAATATCAGGTAACTGCGATTGCTCGATCGGCAACGCGACTAATCGTTTTGGTCCAGCAAATGATATCGGTGATGCACGATCACTCATGATCGGGTCCGTTAAAACAGAGATCCCTTTATATTGAATTAAAAATGTTGAGTGCCCAATCCATGTAATTTGAGGTTGGTCTCCCGGGCCTTGTATACGACCTAAATCACCCGGAATAATTGGCATCAAATCAGCTTCTAGCGAATGATCTGCAAATTCCTCGTCACCAAAATACTTCATTCTTAAGAACGTGAACGGGCTTTTCTCGATAGGCCCTACGTATGGATTTTGAAAACCCTTGGCAGCGTGATGGGCGGGTCGCTCTGAAGGTTCATCAATGTGCTTGCAAGCAGTTAACGCAATACTTGCAACAACGCCAGTAAGAAGGAATATTGCTTTGATTCGATTTAGTAAAACAGACATCGTAAGCCGCGTTAGGGGTATCAAAATGAAGTCGCACTATACCATGAGAAATCCGAGAGTCAGTTTCTATTAGACAGTACTAGCAAGGACGAAGATAATACCTGATTTTTTCGGGAGTCAATAAGATGTCCATTGCCAAAGATACGGTTGTTTCTTTTCACTATCGCCTGCGTGACGAATCTAACGAAGAGCTAGAATCTTCACATGGTGGCGACCCTATGGCCTACCTTCACGGCCATAGCAATATCATTGCGGGCCTTGAATCTGCCCTTGAAGGACATGAAAAAAGCGACGTATTTAGCGCTACAATCGCACCGGAAGACGGCTATGGTCTTCGCCAGGAAGACGCGACACAACGCGTTCCGTTAAAACACTTAATGGGAGACAAGAAACAACATCAACGCTTAAAAGCCGGCGATGTTGTTTCTATCAATACCGATGATGGCGCGAGGCAAGTCGTTGTAATCAAGGCGGGCAAGTTCAACATCGATGTTGATACCAATCACCCTCTCGCAGGGAAAACGCTGAGTTTTGACATCGAAATTCTGGATATACGCGACGCGACATCTGAAGAAGTAGCGCATGGTCATGCTCACGGAATTGGCGGGCATCAGCATTAACAAGTCGCAATGTTTGACGGTGGCCCACGCAAAAAAAACCAAGTAAGGTGTGGTCACTTTTACAAAAAAATTATCTGTCCCGGAAAACACTCATGAAAAAAACGCTTATCGCGCTCGCTCTTGCTGGTGCCACCTCATTTGTGACGGCCGCTGATGCCGTTAAATCTTTAGACTCTAAAGAGCAAAAAGTTAGTTACGGCTTTGGTCTTATGCTGGGCAAGCGCATGAACAATGACCTACCTGATATGGACATGGATACATTCGTTCAGGGTGTAAGAGATGCCTTTGAAGGCAATGCACAACTCATTAGTGATGACGAAGTCGCTAAATTGCTAAGCGACTACCAAAGAGAGCAACAAGAAGCTCAAATGGCAGGACTCAAAAAAATTAGCGATGAAAACAAAAAGACGGGAATGGATTTCTTGTCAGAGAACAAAAATAAAGAAGGCGTTGTAACACTAGAAAGCGGCCTTCAATATAAAGTCATTACCGCAGGAAAGGGCGTTCAACCTGGCCCTACAGACACTGTAAAAGTGCACTATACGGGGTCTTTAATTAACGGCGAGGTCTTTGATAGTTCTGTACAACGAGGCGAGCCAGTAAGCTTTCCTGTCAATGGCGTAATCTCTGGCTGGACTGAAGCATTACAACTGATGCCTACCGGATCAAAATGGCAGCTGTTTATTCCATCAGACTTAGCTTATGGCACCAATGGAAGCCGCTCCATCGGGCCTAATGAGACATTGTTGTTCGATGTCGAACTGCTTGAAGTAATGAAGTAAGAACGCAAAATCTGGCGACCATCAATCTATGATGGTCGCTTCTTCTTTTCCTATCCTAATATAGAAGCAACTGCGTCGGTTCGTATGACAAGCCGCCCCAGTTTGTTCGATCTTCGCTAGTAATACGTCCCCGTCACAATCCGTTGTTAACTCTCTCAATTGCTGGACATGCCCAGAGCTTTCACCTTTTCGCCAGTAAGCCTGACGCGAACGAGACCAATAACACATTCGGCCCGTTGCGATCGTTTCTTGCAACGAAGACTTGTCCATCCATGCAAACATCAACACTTTTCCAGAATCAGCATCTTGGGCGATAACGGGTATCAAACCCTGTGCATCAAACGTTAGCGCATTTAGCACCGCTTCGTTAGGAAAAGTCTTACCTGCCTCAGAACCTTCTATTTCCTTAAACCACTCTTTCATTACTGGCCTATGCACTTAAATGTTTATGTTGTTTGGCAACTAGTGTTTTTATTAAACCGCCATTAGAACCTGCAATAAAGGAGAAGATGTAAGCGGCTCCCATCGTTAAAATAATGGCGGAACTCGTTGGCCAAGCGGCATGATATGACGCAAGCAGCCCTAAAAAGCACGACAGCGATGAAACCAAAATTGAAACGCCGATTAAGCCATCAAGTCGTGCTACCCAATACCGCGCAATCGCCGGGGGTAAAATCATCATACCGACCGACATTAGCGTCCCGAGCGCATTGAATCCCCCTACCAAATTAAGCACAACCAGCACTAAGAACCCCATATGAGCCCAAAGACTTAAGCCGCTAACGGAGCGCAAAAAAGCACTGTCCATGCATTCCATCACCAGTGGGCGATACAATACGGCTAGCGAGATTAACGTAATGCTGCTGATAGCACCGAGTAGAATTAAAGCGTCATTATTCAGCGCTAAAGCGGACCCGAATAACACATGTAACAAGTCCACCTGACTGCCATTCAATGAAATAATTAGCACTCCTAGTGCCAGCGAAATGAGGTAAAACGCAGCCATACTGGAATCCTCACCGACATCCGTCAGGCGTGAGACAAGACCGGATAACAGCGCCACCAAACATCCCGCAACAATGCCGCCAATGGTCATAGCGCCAATCGACAGACCCGCCACCATAAAACCTACTGCCGCTCCCGGCAGGATCGCGTGCGCCATCACGTCACCAGTCAAACTCATCCGCCGTAGCATTAGAAACACGCCAATCGGCGATGCACTAATCGAAATCGCGAAACAACCAACCAATGCCCGTTGCATAAAAGAAAACTCGGTGAACGGAGCAATGAGAAATTCAAACATCTGAAGACCTCTTCCGGGATTCGCTACGCATGTGAACACAGCCCCGCTTGCTCATCAAAAGCCTCATTTAGCTGCCGCGCTTTCGATAGATTATTGTCAGTTAACACGGTTTCAGTTGGTCCGTAAGCAATTGGCTGACGAGAAAGTAGAAGTGTTTCTGGGAAATGCCCACGAATAATATTCAGCTCGTGCAACACGGCAATCACCGTCTTTCCGCTTTGGTGCCACAAGGCAACTTGCTCAAGCAAGTCTTCCGTCGTCTTGCTATCGATTGCGGTAAAGGGCTCATCCAGCAATATCAGGTTTGCCTCCTGCATTAGCAGTCGAGCAAACAAAACACGCTGCATTTGCCCGCCAGATAGCGTCGATATTAACCGTTTCTCAAATCCTGCTAAGCCAATTTGCTCAAGCGCAGAGCCCACCTTCTTTTTGTGTTGCATCTTAAGGCGGCCAAAAGCACCGGTCTGCTTCCAAGCCCCAAGTGAAACTAGCTCATCAACGGTAATTGGAAAACGTCTATCCACCTGACTTAGCTGCGGAAGGTAAGCAATTTCATTGCGCCGTATATCGTGACACTCAACGGACCCATCAAGCGGGCGAAGCTGGCCCATAATCCCCTTCAGCAACGTTGACTTACCAGCGCCGTTTGGTCCGGTCAATGCTAACAAAGCACCGCGCTGCACTCCCAAGGTCAAATGGTGGACGGCGGGGTGAAGGTCGTACCCTAACGTGAGATTATTGAACTGAAGAATCAACTAGCACTCACCCATGTAATACAGAGCCACATTGGAAACAACAGCACCGTAGCAACGACAAGGCGCTGAATAACACCCATTTCGAGAAGAGAACGACGAAGCATAGAAAAAGAGACATGATGAAGTATGAAATTGTTATGTTATAACAATACTTTGTTGATTAACACTTCCGCGACTCAAGGCTCTATGCGCATACAATGTCGAAGACAGAGACGACGATCGACCAAAAGATTATGGCCTAACTATGAATGACGTCACTGTTTAGGGAAATATGCGGCGTATAGTGATTTTTGTGCAAGAACTGAACAACATACTACTCTGGTTAAATTGGTCTATCCTTAATCACAGTGAACGTCGTTTCTGACGGCACGGTAAGATATTACTCTTTAGTTAATTAGCCTAGAAAAACAACAAACATTTAATGGAGGCATTAATATGAGTTTACTGCATACTTTCGGCATTCTAACCCACCCAGATAGAGAGTGGGAATCGATCCGACAAGAGCGAGAGTCAACAACCAAGCTTTATCTGAGCCATGTAATTCTATTAGCAATGATCCCTGCAGCCGCTGCGTTCTACGGAACAACCGCCGTGGGCTGGCAAATTGGGGATGGTGAGTTTGTCAAACTAAGTCAAAATAGTGCAGCTCAGCTCTGTATATTATTTTACGGCGCAATGCTTTGCGGCATTTACTTAATAGGTAAGTTTATAGACTTCTTTTCAATGACATATGGCGTCGCTGAGTCCGAACATAGAGGCATTGTTTTAGCTGCTTATACTGCAACGCCGCTCTTTCTGATGGGGATCATCGCCGTATACCCAGTTTTATGGGTCAATATGGTCGCCGGCATCCTCGCCGTTTGTTGGTCCGTTTATCTATTGTACGAAGGCCTGCCAATACTCATGAAAATCCCTGAAGACAGGGGCTTCATGTTTGCAACATCGGTACTTACCGCGGGCTTAGTGATGCTAGTTGGCTTGTTAGCCATTAGTGTCGTTATCTGGAGCGTCGGAATTGGACCAGAGTATGTGAGCTAAGCTCTCCTCTCTGATCGTGAAAAGGCTTGCATTGCGCAGGCCTTTTTTATGCGCTTTGTTCCGCCGAAGTAATAACAAGTCTCACAATTCGTTCGATCAAGGCGTCTGGGTCATCTAGATATGGCTTTAAATGTGGCGTCACCGTTGTAATTAGGTCCCGGTTTAAGCCAAACATATCCATTAAGCCAACCATCGTCGCTACGCTTAATTCTACTTCAGCGTCATCAACAGGCCTATCCACAATTGCTCCGATTAACTTGGCAAGAAACGCCAGCTGATGTGCAAAGTGCTCTTCTGCAAGCTGATCGAATAAATGAGACGGGTACTGGCACTCTCGCTTTATCAACATGAAGTGCCAATTATCTTCAATATCTGCGGCACATAGTCGCAGGTATTCCTTAACTACCGAAGACAGCACCTCGCGCGGTCCTTCACCCTCAAATTCATGAGAATCCAGCCTGTCACGGACACACGCCTCCTTTAGCACCTCACCGTAAAGGGATTCTTTGGTTCCAAAGTGGTAGTTTAGCGCGCCTAAATTAGCATTGGCCGCCTCAATAATGTCCCGCACAGTCACCTGATTGTAACCATGCTCGGAAAACATCATCCCAGCGACGTGAACCAGCTTTTGCTTAGTTTGAATTGAGTCTTTCGGAGAGCCCAAGGTATATCCAGATCTAGAATTATTTTAATTGTGAAAGAATAATAGCGTCCTAAGCACAGAAATAAAACTAGAGCATACTATAGTCGAGAGCCCTGTCTCACTAGTGCAACGCAACCACTTGCTTCGGGGCGGCAACACGAGGCGACCCTTTAAATGCTCCCCAACTCACGAGCGCGTACTTAGTGCCACTTTCGATGGGTAACGACTCATGTGAGAATACATGGTTGGAAGGAAACAGTACTAAGTCTCCAGCCTTCGGCTGGTAGCCGAAGTTCAAGCCTTTAAACTTCAAACCGCCACCAACATAATCGTCGTTAAGGTAAATCAGGATACTAAAATCACGATCTATGAAACGGTAAAAACGATTAGCTTGCGTGCAGTAATTCTCAGCATCGGAATGCATAGAGTACTTCCCACCAACGCTGTATCTTAGCATTTGGGGCGTTTCAAACCATTCCGGTGGAGCAACGTGAGCCGGCAAGTGCTCTCGACATGCTCGCTCCATCCACTCAGTGACAACGGACTGTTGTTTCTCTAAGTGCACGCGCTGTGTCACTCGAGTAGGGTGTCGACGTATGATTTTGCGGCCAGTTTTTGGGTCAGTATCAACAATTTTGAGCCACTCGCGCTTCTGCTTATTTGCAAACCCCACCAGTTTCTTGCATTCCTCTTTGGGCATAAACCCCGGTACAACTTTTATCGACTGGGGAAATACTCGCTGAGCTGACCCTGACGCGCAGCACTGACCAAAGGGCCGCATGGAGCCACAGTAGCAGGGCTTACCCGTGTTGAAATGGAACGACGGAACATAAAATCTGGTTTGCATATCACTAATCCACACTTGCCAATACTTGGGAAACAACAGTAATACGCCTGTATGATACAAGCGTTCGAAACAAATGTATCATACAGGCGTATTAATTGTATATGCGAATTGCAAACCAATGTCATAGAGCGCCGCCGGTCATCGAGTCATTCACCATGCGTCGCCGAGCTTAAGCGCTTCTAAGGTTTTTTCTGTTCCGACACCATATCCTTCAACACTTCTATTTCACGATAAAGATCAGCCAAAGTTTTTACGCCATCTTTGCGATCTTTTTCATCCTTAATTTTCTGATTCTCTTCTTCTAAAACACTAACAACAATACCTATCACCATGTTCAAAAATGCAAAAGCTGTAAAAAATATGAATGAAATGAAGAAAAACCAACTGAAGCTATAGACCTCCATAGTTTCGTACATTACGTCAGTCCAATCCTCAAACGTCATGACCCGAAATAGCGTTAACATCGAAATGGCAATATCACCCCAAAGGGATGGATTGATGACAGCAAAGAAGGTTGTCCCAACGGCGGCATAAATATAGAAAATAATGAACATTAAGAGCAGAACATAGCCTAATTGAGGCATCGCTTTTAACAAGGAATTCAAAAGCAAGCGTAATTCTGGAATGATTGAAATCATCCTCAACACTCTAAAAATCCGAATCAAGCGCCCAACAATTGCAAGATCAGAGTTATCAATCGGTATTAAGCTCACAGCAACAATGAGCGTATCGAAAATATTCCAACCGCTACGAAAAAAATGTGCCTTTTTCTCTTCACCTAAAAACCGGATAACAATTTCAAAAAGAAATATGCCCGTGATCGCCCAATCAAGCCAAATCATTATCGTTAGAAGCTCTGGCGGCATGGCATATGTCTTGGCACCAATGATGAGTGCGGAAAATATAATGACGCCAACGACAAAAAGCTCAAATGCTTTATGACTTCTAATTTCTAAAAACCGCTTTTGTAATGAATATGTATTCATAAGCCCTAACAATAAATGATGAGATATACACCTGTAGCCGCGAAACGGATAGGCCGGGTACGCAATTCTAATACACAAAAGCTAAATAAGTAGATTTGAGTAAAGCGAGGTTATAAAATTTTCGTGACTTGCGGTCATATGACTTTTAAAAAAATACGGAGAACAAAAAATGCCCCTGTGCGGCACAACTATAATCACTAAAAAGCAGGCCGAATTTGCCCAGCGAGAGCAGGAAATATTAAACGCTGCGTTAAGCTTATTTGAAGGACCCCATTGGGAACAAGTAACGGTAGAGCAGATTTCCAAAAAAGCCGAGATTGGAAAAGGAACCGTTTATAAGCACTTTGCAAGCAAAGAAGAAATATATGCCTACATTACACTCGATTTTACAGAGCGCTTATTTGAGTCTTTCGAAAAGGTTATCCATCATGAGGAAGTGCTAGATAATCTCAAACACGTAATTCGTGTCGCTTTCGAAGACTTCTTAAACAACCCGGCCCAAGCTCGCGTGTCTTTTTATTGTAAGAGAGAAGACTATCGAAACCGTCTAACGAGCGAACTTCGGGAAAAATTTGAAACAATGGACCGTCGAGTAGAAGACTTTTTTGGTGCAATATTACAACCCGGCATAGACAAAGGGCTGTTTATCGACAAACCTATCGAGCACTTGGTAATGGGCTTAGAGGCAACTTTTGACGGTGCTATTAGCATGATATGGAACAGCGATATCAGCTACCAGCATGCAAGCGATCAGGAGAATTTTGTAGATATTATCAGCGAATATATGCTGGCGGGACTTGTTGGCTTAGGTAAGTCTTAACTAAAAGAGGGTATCAAACAAAGATCAGGGGCATTGAAATCCGTTCAATACCCCAAATACGAGCATCCCTTACTAATCCTTTAGTCATATACATCCATGAGCTTCCTTGTTACACATCCGATGTGTTCTGTCAGTCCATGGAACTATAATAGGAAGTCTCGCGCCTCAACAGAAGAGGATATATCTACAATCTACGTAAGAGATCTCCTACGCGGATTCGTTTTCAACAGCGGGATCATCGGCAGGAACAAACTGAACCTGCTTTCGAGTCCAATCTATGTGCTTTTTTTGTACCGAAATGATCTGGTCAAGATGAAACTGGTGCTTCTCGCCCTTCAAAGACATTTGATCTTGGTTATAGCTAAATTTGCCCGATAGTTCTCGCACAGCTAGAAAACCCTCAACGCCATTTTTCAACAAGCGGACTTGGCAACCTGCAGCAAATACCTTTACAACAACGGCATTTTGAACATCATTCTGTTTATTCATAAACTGACATTTAAGCCATTGCTCGACGTCATAAACCGCCGCTCTCGCAGTTTGTAATCGCTTATCAAGTCCAGCCAGAAGCTCATCGTCAAACACACCCGTCGCGTCGCCTGAAAGATACTTGGCAAGCTGACGATGCAACAGATAGTCGCTCGCCTTTCTTAACGGCGACGTAAATGTTGTGTAACAAGGAAGGCCCATCGCAAAATGAGGTCCCGCTTCAGCCGACAGCTCAGTCCGTGAAAGTTGTCGAGACCAAAGCGTAAACAAACTCTTGCTCTCTTCTTTCGCTAGTAGGCTGCGAACACTTTTTCCATAATCATCTAACTGAGTTATGTCAGTTACTGCGCTTTCTGGCGCCTGTTGTTTAATAACGGCAGCTAACGCGTCTCGGCGATCTTCGCGCACACCATCATGTCTCACGAAAATTCCCGGCAACTCTTTGGCAATAAGTAATGAAGCAATCGACCGGTTAGCCGCGACCATGCACTCCTCGACTAATCGATGAGCCAAGGTATATTCTTTCGCCGAAATCTTAGCAATTTTTTGCTTGTCATTAAGTTCAAGATAAAACTCAGGTTTTCCTGGCTGAATAATCGCATTTTCTCTTCGCCAGTTTTCTAGCGCAGAAGACAGACCCGCTAAGGTACGAACCATTGTCTGCGCTACATCGTCACCCTCATCACCCTTAATAAACTCGTCAGCCGCGTTATAGCTAAGTTTCCTAACCGAACAAACTAATGCATCACAGACCGAGTACTCGCCAATTTCACCTGATTCACTTACCTCAACAGTGACGACACGAGCCAAGCGTTTTTTGCCTTCATTCAACGAGCCTAAGTCTGACGAAATTAACGGAGGTAACATCGGAACAGATTGCCCTGGCAGGTATACCGTTGTTCCACGCTTAAGTACCTCTTTATCGATTGCCGAGTTTTCTTTGATCAGAGCGACTGGGTCAGCTATTGCGACCCGCAGCAACCAACCCTTATCAGTTTTTTCGGCCCACAATGCATCGTCTAAATCCTGAGTCGCTTCAGAGTCAATAGTCACAAAGGGGAGCGTTGTTAAGTCTTCTCGAGCATCGGACAAACGCTCGATCGCACTTTCATCTAGCGCTTCTAGCTCGCCGAGCACGGAAGGAGACCAGTCAGCAGAGATGCCATGTTTTAGCATGGAGTATTTCCACTCAACCCCGGCTTCTTGTTCTGAGCCGATAACCTCTAAAACGGCCGCCTGAGCTTTTCCATTTTTAATTGGATGCTGAGTAAGCTTGCAGCGTACTAGATCTTTTGCCTTGGCATTCTTTCGTTTAGGGGGGGGCACAAACATCCACTGCGAGAGGCCTTGAATGTCGGCCTCGACAAAATGCGCATTTCCTTTAGTCAGATATTTGCCAAAAAATTCTTTTGTCGGCGAGTCAATCAGCCTTTCTATTAGAGCAAACGTCTTATTTTTCGGCTCTTTTTTTACTTCAACCTCAATACGGTCACCGGGCAACACTTTCGCCATTTCATCAGCAGGTAAAAAAATGTCTTTTCCGCTATCCAAAGTAACAAACCCGAACTTATTACTCGTTCCCTTCACAACCCCTTCATGAAGGTTCCGGCTCGCTTTAATATCGCTCTTTAGCTGTTTAAGCTGGCTAAGCGCATCGATTTTTAACATGTTACTTTCCTGGTCATCAATTGAAGAGCGTTAGAAAACACTCAGAGTGTTTTTTATAGGAGCGGAGACTAACGATCTTTTATTAGCATTAAAAACTCACTTCGCGTCGCCTGAGAATCGCGAAATGCGCCTAACATTACGGAGCTATTCATCACCGAGTTTTGTTTCTGAACGCCTCGCATCATCATGCACATATGCTGAGACTCGATCACAACGGCAACGCCTCGCGCACCGGTCACACTCTGCACGGCGTCTGCAATTTGCCGTGTTAAGTTTTCCTGAATTTGAAAGCGTCGAGCGTACATATCAACAATTCTGGCAAACTTTGATAATCCCAGCACCTTGTTATGTGGCAAATAAGCAATATGGCACTTGCCAATAAATGGCAGCAAGTGATGCTCACATAGCGAATACAATTCAATATCTTTTACGATAACCATCTGATCGCTGTCAGACTCGAATACTGCGCCATTTACTATTTCTTCTAGCTTTTGGTCATAACCCTGAGTCAAAAACTGCATCGCTTTTGCGGCTCTGTTGGGCGTATCAATCAATCCCTCGCGCGACGTATCCTCGCCTAAAGCGGCAATTATTTCTTTGTAGTGTCCGGAAATATTCTCAAGCATCCAATCAACCTATTTTGATTCTGCACGCAGATAAACGCGCCACGCATCGCTCTTGCGACAAAGCGGCACAATTTAACATGAGTACGCGGGTCTTGGAATGACTTTTAAATGACAACAGCCGCAGCTAGTTTGCATAGTGCGGCCATTCTTTGGAACATTTTGAGGGAAGGTTTTAGCTAAGCTGGCTTAATTTGATACGCAACTGCTCACATTGCTCCAAGCTACTTCCAGAGCCTTCGGACGCTGAGCGCAGCTGACTCACAGCGCTATTCATCGTTTCTTTCAACTGTTCACTAGTATGTAATTGATTTGTCAGGCTATCCTTCAAGGCATTCGCTGCGTCCGCGCTTCCTAGTGCCGCCGATTCCATGCCGCTCAAGTTATTCAGCGTCTCCGTTGCAATTGTGACGCTACTATTGATCACTTCAGCCACTTCTTGTTGCTTAGAAATAACAGAGTTGGAAATTTCAGTAATTTTCGTGATTTCTGTCTGTATTTCTTCTGCAGATTGGTTTGAGGTATTTGCGAGCTGTCTCACTTCATCCGCTACCACAGCAAAGCCCCTACCATGCTCCCCCGCTCTTGCAGCTTCAATTGCAGCGTTCAATGCAAGCAAGTTGGTCTGATCCGCAATGGCCTTTATCGACTCAAGCAATTTACTAATCGTTTTATTACTGTCATCTAGGTTTTCTAACAAAGAAGTGAACTCTGAAATATAACGAGAGGACATCTCTACGTTACTGGATAGTTGCCTCATATCGGCGTTACATTGCTGCGATGATTCTGCTGTCTGCGTTGCTGACGCACCAGATTGCTCTGAAGCGGACAACACAGACTGACCTTCGAAAACCAATGTATCGACGTTTCTTAAGGCCGATTCAATACCACCGATGTTCGACTGTAATCCAGATCGTCGGTCCTCAATAGAGCGCATAACCTGTTCAACCAACTCTGCTGGTTTCTGGCTGAGCAAACTATCAAGCATGGCAGCACGCCGCTCAAGGACTTCAAGCTCATGCTTGTCGACAGCGACTTGATTGTGTTCCAGTGTGTTTTTTCCTAAACCAAACATATTCTCATCCAGTTTTTATTATGTGTCCGAGCATCACGCATTTTCTGATACCCGTCTGTCTACTCTCTATCGGCCGCGTTATTCGAATCTAAACAACTTTTACTCACCATTGAGTCTAGTCGGGATCTCTAAATTTACCTGCTCACCGGCGACTGAGAAATACAAAGCATTTCGGACAACCATTGCTCCCATGTTTGCCCTGACCTAACCGCGCAGACCGTAACATCCAAACTAGCCGCCTGACCATGGGAAAAATCGTAGACCTCGCTTGCTCTTCGCAAATCAGACTCCAACTTACTGGCGCTTTTCTGGCTGGTATTTGGAAGCAATACAACAAAAACATCGTTACCATAACGGAACAGGCTATCGGTATTGCGAATTCGGCTTTCCCAAATACTAACTAATTCTTCCAAAACTAAAGCGCACTTGGCCGCACCATACTCAGCCTGCCAGCTTTCTAATTGGTTGGTCCGAATACAAATCGCACTAATATCAAGCGAATATCGACGAAAGCCCTCCACCGCAGATGCCATTTCCTCCACCAGTGCCGATCGGTTTCCGAGCCCCGTCATGATATCGACACGGCGACATAGATTTGCCTCACGACGCGAGACTAGAAGCCTTGAGACTAGCGCATACGAAAGTGCCATCACCGCGAGCGATAAGGCCATTGAACGAACAACAAAAAAACTATCGATAGCGTCGTTATGCAATAAGAAATTTAAAGCCAACACCACTAAGAGACTCAATAAACTATAAACAACAGCCCAAAGAGGAGTCAGTAAAATAAAGCTAGCGACAATCACAAGCAACAAACCCTCACTCGAGTTTTGCCCAAAATAGGCACTGAGGGAAACCGCGATAGCAACAAACGCAAACATGCCTATAGTGCGCTTTTGGTTAAGTTTCTTAGCAGGCAAACGAACGGAGAAAAGAGCATAAATCGAAGCTGGCAAATATAACAGCCCAGTCCACGTATCATCTGAGCTAAAAAGTAAGAGGGATTCCAGAAAACAAAATAGTAAAAGGGCGCCAGATGCAAGTTTAGACAGCCGCTTATCGGGAAAAGATTCTTCTGCAAGTCCTACCGAAAACATATCGTCATACTCGCATTAAACAATACACATTAAACACAGGTAGAGATAAGAGATTCCAGAAATAAAAGATCAGGAATACTAGCTTCTTCCCCATCAACTCTAACTCGCGATGCTTCCGCTGGGCCTGATTTTTCCGCTGCCGACTCAATAGAATCTTCAGAAATTTTTACCAAACGAGGAATACCCTGGGTCGCTATTGCAAAAAATGGTAAGCGTTCATTATCTTTACCGATGCTATTAATAACAGCGACTCGAGAGCCAGTAGAAAACGAAAACGCTTGTTCATTAGCTAATTCATAAGAGATCAAAGGAACGCTAATCCCTCGCCACTGAATAACGCCAAGAAAATACTCCGGTCCTTCTTGCTCTACCAGTTCTTGAAACTCAACAACTTCGGCAACACTTACGTTAGGCAGCAAAAGATTTCCATTGCTGATAGGCAAGTAAAAGCTAGGTATGACATCCAGAACATCTGACACTTTATTTTCCTCTTAATCTCAGCACGCACTCGCATGCCCGCACAATCACTAAGTAATTCTACCTTCGCTCGCCGCTAGCTTTATCAACGCATCCGCTAACGCCTCAGGCTCAGCCGACAAATCACTGCAACCCAAGTCCAATACAGATTGGGGCATTGAACTATTTGCGCAAGACTCTGGTAACTGGGTCCAAATTCGACAACCCGACTTTTTCATTTGAGGTATCGTCATTGAACCATCATTTCCCATCCCACTAAAGACGATGACATGGCAGCGGTCACCATAATAAGCAAACAGATTCGCCAATAACTGATCGATCGACGGACCATAGGGCCCCTGCCACGCATGCTGTTTTAGCAGACAGCCTTGATCACTAAACTCTGTCTGTTGATCCACCGGAACAACCCGTACTTCACCCGCCATAATAGAGTCACCCGATACCAAGGGACTCAAATCTAACTCTGAATGGCGCCCAAGTACGTCCGTCAGTACTTTTGAAAAGTGTGCATCCACATGCTGAGCATACAAAAATCCGTAGTCCAGTCCGGCTGGAAGCTTATCCAAAAATTCTTTCACTGCTCCGGGACCACCCAGCGACGCCGCGAGTACCCAAACCTCTTTCGCCTCCCTCCTTGGTAACGAAGACTTACGTTTTTCCTCAACGACCGGCGCATCATACTTTGCGACAATACGAGCAATAGAGTCGGCACCTTCAACGCTTTCGATTAATTTTATCTGCTCTTTTAGCTTTGTTAGCAAGCGACGCTGCCAAGAAACATAGGCAATATCTTGCTGCGGAGGTGCCAGCTCAAGCCCTAGCAGAAATGGAACATTTCGCTCGTCCAAAGAGAGCATAATGTCCGTGAAATCAATACTGTCGTCTTCGAGTGCAACTATCCAACAATCGACTAGTTCAATACGTTCAGGTAGCTGCTCAAAAAACTGCTCAGGCGCGCAGCTCACCGTTAATTCGACCCCATTTCCTTGCAAAGCACTCTGCAACATATGTCTTTGCAAGGGTGAATCTGAAATCACACCTAACTTGGGGATTGCAATGGCACTCAATTCAATAACGTCATTTTCTCAATGGTTTCCAGTAGCTCTTTTTCCTGGAATGGCTTACCGAGGTATTCGTTAACACCAATAGACAGCGCTCTATCGCGGTGCTTTTTACCTGTTCGCGATGTAATCATAATAATGGGCACATCCTTTAGCCGCTCGTCATGGCGTACCAGTGTCGCCACCTCAAAGCCATCCATTCGCGGCATCTCGATATCCAGAAGCATGACGTCTGGCTTGATATCTTGAAGTTGCGCAATCGCATCTACACCATCTTTCGCTGTCACAACCTCCATCCCGTTTCGCTCAAGTAACCTTGTGGTTACCTTGCGGACCGTAACCGAGTCATCAATCACCATTACAAGTGGCGTATCATCGACTTTATCGACTTGAACACCGATATCTTCGGCACTATCCAGAATTCCAGCTGACTCATCTCTTATCAATGCAGGTAAGTCTAGAATAACAACGACACTACCATCACCAAGAATCGTGGCGCCCGACACTGCATGAACACCACCAAACTGAGTACCAAGGCTTTTAACAACAATTTCCCGGCTGCCCATCAAACTATCAACTTGCAATGCCATCGGTTTGTCAGCACCACGCACCAAGATAACAGGCAAGGGCAAAGGTTGGCCCTGCAATTTAGGTTGGTGAACACTGTGCAGCAATTTACCTAAGTACTGCAGCTCATATTGACGTCCAGCATATTCATACAGCGGTGCATCTGGCTTGTAATACTCTTCCAATTCAAACGGACTAACTCGAACAATACCTTCAATAGTATTCAGCGGGATTGCATAGAAATCATCACCAGTGTTGACCATCAATGCTCGATTCACCGACACAGTGAACGGTAATCGAACCGTAAACTCGGTTCCTTTTCCAAAGGTTGAGTCAATTTCTATCGTGCCGCCCATCAGTTTAATCTCACTGGCGACCACATCCATGCCCACGCCTCGGCCAGAGATTTGCGTCACTTTCTCAGCAGTACTAAATCCAGGCAGCATAATAAATTGCAAGATTTCATGCTTACTAGATTTGGCGTCCGTACTAACTAGCCCTTGGCTAATCGCTTTATCACGAACTTTCTCATCATTTATACCGCCACCATCGTCACGCATACGAATGACAACATCACCACCCTCACGAGAGAGTGACAAGGTAACGTTTCCAACCTCTGGTTTGCCTGCTTTAATTCGCTCTTCAGCAACCTCAATCCCATGATCCAAGGCATTTCGTAGCATATGTTCTAGCGGCGCAATCATTCTCTCCAGTACCGAACGATCCATCTCGCCTTCGGCATTAGAAACATCAAAGTCCACTTGTTTAGAGAGCTCGCTACCAATTTGTCTTGCGATCCGGCGTAAGCGAGGCACCATAGACGAAAACGGAATCATTCGAGTCTTCATCAAGTTTTCTTGTAACTCAGAATTGATTCGTGATTGCTGCAACAGCAAGGTTTCAGCACCACGAGTCCTATCAGCCAAGGACTCTCTCAGCTCCATCAAATCGGTAGTACTTTCCGTCAGTGATCTAGAAAGCTGCTGAATAGATGAATATCGATCCATTTCGAGCGGGTCAAAGTCATCATATTCGGCAGTCGCAAACCCTTCCTTCTCGGCTCTAAACAAGACTTGAGCTTCCGTCTCCATTTCCATTCGACGTAACTGTTCTCTCAAACGATCAATCGTCGCTGCCATTTCTTCCAGAGTGAAGCCGAAATCACTAATCTGAGTTTCCAAACGTCCGCGAGAGATACTCGTTTCACCGGCCAAATTAACGAGCTCTTCTAGCAGGCCAGAAGAAACTCGAATAGTCTCTTGCGGCGACGCTTTAGCCGTTTCGGCCGCCTTAGGAGCAGCGGTCGTCGGTTTCGCTTTCTTGGCAGCGATATCTTTCTTAGGTCTAGCGGATTCTTTGGCCGGCTCTTTCGCTGTTGCGTCAGACGCCGTTTCAATCGTTTCTTTATCCGCAACTGGCACGCTTTCAGCAGCAGACTCAACCACTTCAGACGATTGCGGCTGAGCATCATCACCCTGAACCTTAGAGGCTAAGGTGTCTATTAACTTGAGGATACTGTCTTGTCGCGCAAGAACATTCGCTTTCAATTCATCGGCAAAAGGCGTCTGCTTGTTCAGCGCATCAACCAGTAATGTTTCTAAATCATGGCTTTCATCCGCGAGGTCTTTTAGATCAGAAAGCCGGGCTCCACCCTTAAGCGTATGAAGAACTCTCTGAACTTCGCGATTAAAATCATCATTGTTAGGCTCAGATGACCAGGCAGAAATTTGTTCTTCGAGCGCTTCGCTTAACTCTCGAGCCTCTTCTACAAAAATTTCTAACACTTCCAAATCTAGGTCAGGGTCATCAAAATTGGTGGTCAAAACCTGCTCTGACGCCGCATTACGGTTACGAGAGCTCGGACCACTCAGCCCAGCAGTGCTAATTTTAGTCACCAACTTCGGACGTGAATTGACCGACTTACCAAGCATTAAGCTATCAAGCATGGCATCCAATACTGAATGCATTTCGATCAACGCCTTAATCAGCTCTATTCGCCCTTCACGGCCAGCGGAAATATAAAGTGTTAAGCGGTCTTCTGCCGCTTCTGCCAAATCAGCGATCGCGTCAATATCAGCAAGCCTTGCTCCGCCTTTCAGGGTATGCACTTCACGCTGCAGCACTAAGGCTAGATTCTCGTTCGAAGCGTCCTCAGTCCATTGGTCAAGGCTCTCTGAAATGGCAGTCAGTATGTCCTTACTTTCGTCTAAGAATAGAGGTAGTAGGTCGCCATCTAGATCTTCACTGATATCAGCTGAGCTATCAGGGACCTCTTCATGATCCGCATTGCTCTCAATGGCTGCGGGCTCTGACGTACTACCCGTTTCAACCACCGCCTTAATTTCAGCGAGTAATGCGCTTGCATCTGGTAACGGCTGGCCTGCGGCTACCGCCTCAACCATATTTGCCAACGCGTCATGACAACTCAGACAAAGCTTAATCATGCCTAAATCGATTCCAAAACGGTTCTCTACGATACGCTCAAACAAAGTTTCTAATTCGTGAGCAATATCGCCAATCAAACCAACTTCGGCCATACGCGCACCACCTTTCAAGGTGTGTAATTCGCGCTGCAGCTCGGCAACTAGATCCAAATTATGCGTGTCCGTTTCCCACTGATGTAGCAGAGTCCCAGAGTTATCAATAATATCGCGTGCTTCTTCCAGAAATATTTCTACAAGTTCAGGGTCTAAGTCCATCAATGCACTCGACACGCCTGGCGAAGCGGCAACCACCTCGTCTTCGACGACCTCGGGTTCAGCTACTACAACTTCACTAACGTCTTGCTCTTCGCTAGGCATTGACGCGGAAACATTCGTATCATAATTCTCGATATCTGAAATGAGTGCTGCAGCATCGGGACCTTCCGTTTTGTTTTCTAGCGCAGTCAACTGCGTTTGCAGTACCGTTTGAGTCTCTTCGAGCAGCTTAAACAAGTCCGGAGCGACAACACTTTGCTTCAACACAAGACGATTAAACAAGGTTTCTAAGGCATGTGATAAGTCACCAACCGGCGCTATTTGCGCCATTCTTGCCCCACCTTTCAGTGTATGAAAATCTCTTTCAAGTTGATGTAAGGCTTGCTCAGGAGAGTCTGACGCTTCTACCTGCTTTATGTTCGCCGGCAAGGTAGAAGCAATGTCTCTAGCCTCTTCAAGGAATATTTCAATCAGCTCTTCGTCAACGCCGGAGTCTGCCGGTTCCTCATCCGCATCATCATGCTGATACTGAGGGATAACATCATCTAACTCTTTATCTAGCTCTTCTAACTTTTCATTTAATGAGTCATCAGCTTCACTTACGTAACCCCGTAACAGCGCAAGCAACTGATTGTCTGGCGCGGCTGTAAGTCCAGCTGCGACCTGATCCATCATGTCTATTAGAACTTCATGCGCGCGCTTGATTTCACTTAATAAAGCTTCGTCAACCTGATCCGTGCTATCGATATGTTTATAGCATTGCTCAATACATTCACACAGCTCTGCAATGCTTTCTAGCCCAGCGATTTTCGCGCCGCGATGCAGTGTTTTCACTTCACCGAACAGTAGTTCTAAGCTTTCATTTCCGGTTGGATTCTCTTGCCATTCACCTAAGATTTTTTCTGCATCTAATAAGATGTCTAAGCCTTCAGTTAAAAACATACTAACGAGCTGAGGGTCTTGCCCTCCAGCACCTTCAAGCTCATCAATTTGACCAGCTCCGTCAAATACTGCGCCCTGAAGTGAAAACAGCTTAGATAAATAAGCATCCGTCCCTGTTAGCGAGGTATTTGGGGCAGTTTTAACGACAGCTAACCCTTCTTTAACCAAGTCAACAGATTCAGCCAGTAGCTCAATTATTTGCTCGTCTGCAGATAACTGCCTAGCACGAAGCTCTTTGATAAATTTTTCAGTGGGTATCGCTACTTCAGCAATACAGTCAATACTTGCCGTTTTCGCACTGCCTTTAAGCGTGTGCAGTGCTCGGCTCAATGCGTCATCTATATCCTTTGGCTCTCCTGACGCCTTTGCTTGAGCAACAAACTGCTCTACAGCAGAAACATGGCCTCGAACTTCAGACTCAAATATTTCCAACAAGGTCTCATCGACGCCCATTGCGAGAGCTGAATCTGAGTCGCCTTCACTGGCAGTATCTATTTCTTGGCTGGGCCCAGCTAAATCAAAAGATAAGGTGGACAAAGTCGGTACGAAATCACCGTTAGAAAGTGCTTCTGCGTGCGCCTGTATTTTAGGCAGGTCATATTGAACGGGAGTACGATCACGAAAATTAACGACCAACTTTGGAATCAGTTCGGAAACATACTTCACCAAGTCGGCAATATCTTGGCTCATCAGAATTGAGCCATCAATCACCCGGTTGAGCATATTTTCTACGCCCCAAGCAGTTTCACCGATTTCCGATGCTCCAACCATACGACCACTGCCCTTAAGCGTGTGGTACGCTCGGCGCAATTCAGTTAAGGCTTCTTGGTTATCAAACTCATCCAAAAACATTGGTAAAAAGCTGGCTATTGTTTCGCTAACTTCTTCTGCTTCTTCAATGAATATTTCAAGAATCTCATCATCAATAAGACTGTCATCCTCATCTTCAACCGGCGCAGTTATTGAGGGTGCCAACGATTCAGTGACAGTTGCTTGGTCAGATAACTCGGTTTCAGATGCGATCGGCTCACCTTGTGCTTCCGATGGCGAGTCCTCTACCTGCTCAGGTTTTACTGGCGCGGCCCGTTCTGACACGACGCCGCCCGCAGCTGCGAGCTGGGATTCAGCAAGTCGCACAATATCACTGATATCAACAACTGTTTCATTCGCTGCAGAGAATCCCTCTACCATCGACGGTAAGCGGCTTTGCGCTAGGTCCAGTAAGGTAAAGTCTTCATACTCTAGTCCGCGTGATTGCTCAATGTACTTATTCAGCAAGTTTTCAATGGACCATCCCATTTCACCGATGTCCATGGCACCAACCAAGCGGCCGCTGCCTTTGAGCGTATGAAAGGCACGACGCAGATCTTCCAGACTTGAGATGTTTTCTGAATCAGACTTGAGCTGTGCCATCGCGTCGCGAATGGAAACCATGACCTCGTCCACTTCCTCAACGAATATTTCAAGAATTTCTTCATCAATGAGGGCGTCATCTGAGGCTTTCGCCAGCGCATCAGGGGACTCCGAGGCAACCTGCGAAATATGATGGTCTGGTCGCGGGGCTTCGTCTTCTTGAGCGCCATCGTTAGCCAACGCACCCAACTTGATTAAGCTTTGCTCCGCCATATCAAGGATTTTTTCATTGCCACTCGCACCGGCAGTTAGGCGATCCATGTAATATTCAATACTCGTAATCGCGTCAGCAAGTCGATCTAGCTGCTCCCAGTCGGGCACCAGTTTTTCATTGAGAATGGACTCTCTTATAAATTGACTGCATGCGCCCAACAAACTCGCGGCTTTGGTGAGCGGAATGATCTGTAATCCGCCACGAATACTATCCAGTAGGTCAGGGACCCCTTCAATTTCAGCGTGGTCCCACTGTGAAGCGATAAACCCGACAATGCTGTTCTTCGCCTGTTCGAGCCCATTCTTTGACTCAAAAATTACCGCATTATGTGCACTTTCAAACTGCTCGACGGGAACCACAAATTCACTACTTTCGCCATTTTGTTCTGCTGCTTCAGGTGAGTGTCGACCGGACGCATTTAAGTTCGACTCAACTTGCAACAAGGCGCCAGCTATTTCCAAAAGCGCTTGATCGTTGCCCACTTCACCGTTTTCGACAATTCCTTCAATTAAAGCGACTTGTTTCAACAGGCGACTGCGATCTGCCCCATGACCCAACACGGCCAGCGTGTTGGCAACCTGATTTAACGTAGGAAGCAACTCACCTAATACCGAAACATCACTATTTTTATCACGAACAAATAGATCCAACTGATCTTTAACTTGGCTGAGCTCATCTCCAAGCGCTGAGGCAACAGAACTCATCGTTTCTTGATCAGGCCCTTGCAAGCGTTGACGCTCTTCATCCAACTCATCTTGAGAAGGCAAGGCGATAGAAAGACTAAAGGCCTCCTTCAACTCATCGATACGCTTTGACGAGTTTTCTGCCTTGGCAACGTAGTACAAAAGATTCTTCAACAAATCGACAGGAACAGTCCTTGTTAGAATCTCTTGAGGGTGGTCGATCATTTCCTTCATCCAATGATCTAACTCTCGCAACAAGTGCTTAACGGCTGAACCTAAGTTATCAGATTGCTCTTGAACGGCGTCGACAAAGCCAATCGAGATCCACCAGAGTTTTCCGATAGGTGTGTCGTGACAAAACTTCTCTAGTCTCGCAAGTACTTTATATAAGTATGAAAAATTTTCGGCTAAGTCTTGATTACGAATAACACCGACTAATGATACTTGATACATTTGTCGCAGTTTTCGCAAGTTCGCGATCACTTGCGGGTCTTGCATTCGGCGATGGTTTTCTTGAACGCTGGGCGCTTCGGCCGCCAATAAATCTGGTGTAAATAACGAGGTATCTGACAATAATGGGCGCCCCTGAGAGGCGCGCAAGTCATTAAGCGTAGGCAATAAAACAACAGGAAGGTCTTTCTGGCCCGCTTGAATGTGCTCTAAATAGTTTTGCAGCTGCAGTAGCGCTTCCATGAGCACTTCAAGAGATTCTTCATGGTTGGCAACTTTCTGGTCAATGAGTGCCTGACACAACTGCTCCATTTCTTCAGCCAATAAGCTTGCACCGTAAAACTCCACCATTTGTAAGGTTCCATGAACCTGGTGAATATAATTCAAGCAGAACGTCAATTGAGTGGAATCGTCGGGTGTATCGACAAAAGACTCCAGTGCCGTGCGCGCTTGTAACAGTGTTTGCTCTATTTCACCCCGAACCCAATCGAGCGCGACGTAGTCATGGTTATCAGCCATAACTTCTCCAATTAATGCGTGATCTGTGTAGTGACTGTCGGCTCTTTACGTACAAACGCCAACGTTAAGTTATCGTCAACCTTTTCTAGCGACTGGTGGCGCCATTTACTCGTTTCTCCCTGCGCGATAACTAATAACCCTCCTGGGGCCAAGCGCTCAGCTAAGCTATCTAGCACTTTGATTTTCTTTTCTTCTCGAAAATAAACCAAAACATTCTGGCAATAGATAACATCAAGGTTACGCAGGGGGTTTTTTTCAATATCCACAATGTTAGACATTGAAAAACAAACTTTCTGTTTTAGCCCTGGCTGCACCGAAAACTGCTCTTCTCCTGTTTGCTCAAAATATCGACTGATCCACTCTTGATCCATATTCGACATTTGTCGCCGGCTATACTGCCCGGCTCTTGCAATCTGCAACGCTGACAAAGAAATATCTGTTCCCGACACACCAAAGCGGGGTGTAAGGTCATTCTCTAAATATGCTTCGTTACATGCAATCGCTAAAGAGTAAGGTTCTTCTCCAGTGCAACAACCGACACTCCAAATATTTACGGGAGCACCTTCACTCTTATCAATAATCCGCTTCGTAAGGAAACGCTGAACTAAAGCCAGCGATTCAGTGTTGCGACAAAAGCGTGTCTCTCGAACCATTAGTCGATCGATTAGTGTCGACCACTCCATAACTCCTGCTGGCTTTTCCAGAACCTTGCCTAAATACTCCTCGTAGTCTGTGCAAGCAATTTCTCGCATGCGAATTACCAGACTAGATTGCAATAATGATCGACGCTCAAAAGGGATGTACATGCCCGTGCGCTCTTCCAACAAAGTTTGCCATGACTGAAACTGCGTTTCATTCAAAGGAGGTATCTCCGAACGCCTCCAATTCATAGTAAAACCTTTATCTATTGGAAGCCGCTACTGAATAGCGGCTGTCTATCGACCATTATCTGTAAAAAGTTAATTAAGCGATGCTTTCAGAGCTTTCCGAGTCGTCAGCAGGCAAGTTAAAGCCCGATACCGATGCTCTTAGTTGGCTCGCCATTTCAGCCAAGTTTCCGATAGATTTCGCTGTTGCGTTTGTACCAGAAGAAGTTTGAGAGGTGATTTCTTGAATAACATTCATCGTGTTAGAAATATGACCCGCAGAAAGTGACTGTTGTCGTGAAGCGTTCGAAATGTTCTGGATCAAGTCAGCCAAGTTCATTGATACCGTTTCAATTTCTTCCAGTGCAACACCCGCGTCTTGCGCCAGTCTGGCACCACGCACAACCTCTGCGGTCGTATGTTCCATCGAGATAACCGCTTCGTTGGTATCGGTCTGAGTTGTTTTAACCAGTGCTTCAATCTGCTTAGTCGCAGCAGAAGACCGTTCAGCAAGACGCTGTACCTCGTCCGCAACAACCGCGAAGCCTCGACCTGCATCACCAGCCATCGAAGCCTGAATCGCAGCATTCAATGAAAGAATGTTAGTTTGGTCAGCAATATCGTTGATCAACGATACGATGTCCCCGATCTCCTGAGAAGATTCACCCAGTCGTTTGATACGCTTGGACGTTTCTTGGATCTGCTCACGAATCGTGTCCATCCCGTTAATCGTATTCTGTACAACTTCTGCGCCCTTCTTCGCGATGGTTACAGATCGTTCCGCAACCGAAGCTGATTCTGCGGCGTTTGAAGATACTTGGTCGATAGACACCGCCATCTCGTTAACAGCTGCAGACGCCCCAGCAATTTCTTGCGCTTGGTGCTCGGAAGAGTCCGCTAAGTGCATCGCAGTGCTTTGCGTTTCTTGAGCAGAGGACGCAACCTGCAAAGCGGTATCTCGTATCGCTCGAACCAGACCACGCATTTGGTCGATCGCGAAGTTGATAGAGTCAGCAATCGCACCGGTAAAGTCTTCCGTTACCGTTGCCTCTGTTGTTAAGTCACCATCAGCCAGATCGGCTAGCTCATCAAGAAGACGAAGGATTGCGTTCTGATTCTGTTCGTTCTGTTCTTCAGTTTGGCGCAAGCGATTTTGACTGTCTTGGAATAGTTTGTAACCCACAACTACGATAAGGAAAATGATCAACGCCAATATCATGTACGCTAAAGATGGGCTGACGACGCGAGCATCTGCTTGGGTCTGAACACTAGAAGAAAGCGTTGTTGTTTCAGATAAGAGGGCGATGGAGTTTTCAAAGATAGAGTTGGCCGCGTTGCGAACTTTAAATAATTCGGGAGAGGTTTCCAATATCGCTCGAACGTTACTATCAACAAACTCGAAAAGTTCCGAAATTGCCTCTAGGCCGTAGATTGCATCTTCGTCAGTAACTTGCGAAATCTCCATCGCATCATTACCTTCAAACATCGAGTTCATTACTCGACCAAACAGCGTCGCGTCTTCACCAAATCGATTGGCAGCTATCGCTGCGTCTTCATCACCCGTCAAAATGTTGTTAACACTTCGAACAATACGTTCAGCCCGCAATGATTGACGCTCCGCTACAGATATTTGATCAGCCGGCGCGTCATTTTCCAACAAGATCATAACGACATCTTCATATTCAATCTGAAGCTGTGGAATCGTTTCGTTTAGCGTTTCGGCGATTTGGTGCAGCGTTAACACCGTTTCTTGGTTTGCCAGAATCCTATCCGCGTTCTGTTTAAGCGTTTCCCAACGCGCATTAACACCTGTCTCTTCAGGTAGCGAAGATGCTGGCAAGTCAGTGGCTTCGTTACCACTCACAATCAAGCCCAGCTTTCTTTCGAAGTCATCGCGAGAGCGCTTGAGCTGCTCAAACGCTTCTTCTTTACCGGCTGCGGCCTCTGTCGCGTTCTTCGCAACCTCCTGGGATAACACCCGGAGATCACTCGCGTAGCCAGCATATTCTCTATCATATGTGCTATTGGTCACAATGATGTAAGAAACCACGAATAACGAAAGAAGCAGCACTACTAGAGCGCCACCCAACCAGACAATAACCGAATCACTGCCCTGATCCGTGCTAAATTTTCCAGATATGATCTTCATTTCCTGGCTCCCGGCCTAAATAAAACTAAATTATTGTTCGTAAATAATCATCAGCGCTTAACTAAGCGCCACATCAAGAAAGTGCTCATCTGAAGTAAGTTCAGATGTGCTGAATACATTCCAGCGGATATCAGACTTAACAAAAGAACCTTTCACAAACGGTACGATCTTCTTCGGCAAACCATCTAAGCCCTCGGACTTAAAACTATCTGCTGAAAAATATTGCATTCCCAATACTCCATCGACAATTACGCCGCTGAGCGCATCTCCATGCTCGACCACCAGAACTCGCTTTTCGCGGCTTTTGGTCGTGCCCGCGGGCAAATCGAAAAAACGCCCTAGATCCATCACTGGTAGCAAACGCCCACGCACGTTTGCAATCCCACGCATCCAATTTTTGACGCCCGGAACCGCTGTGTATTTGGGTAAGTGAAGTATTTCTGAAACCGTACCCATTTCTGCAACGTAATGAGTGCCGGAGATCACAAAGCCTATGCCATTCCAAAGCTCAACCGCCTCACCTTGTTGCGGCAGTCCCGCCGCAAACTTTACGCTGTCGCGCGCAATTTCATTGAGTATTTGAAATGGTTTAGGTGCTGAAGACATTGATGACTAGCTTAAAAGTTCGTTGATAGTTTTGATAAGCCCGTCTTCTGCGACCGGCTTAACGAGATATCCTTTTGCACCTTGTCGCGTTCCCCAAACTCGATCAGTCTCCTGATCTTTTGTGGTCACGATGATTACAGGAATCTCAGCTGTCTCAGGCGTCCGAGTCAACTGTCGCGTTGCTTGAAACCCATTTAAACCGGGCATTACAACATCCATTAAAATAATATCCGGCTGCTCTGCACGCGCTACTGCAACGCCATCTGCACCATTATCCGCGGTAATCACTTCGTGATTATTACGTTCTAAAATCGTTGAAATCTTCCGGATTTCAGTCGGTGAATCATCCACAATTAATATACGAGCCATGGGTCCCCCACAAAAAAATAATTCCTACCCACGATAGCGGTTGGATTGATAAATCGTTTAACTATCTGGTCTGTGATTACGAATAGTATTGAGCAGTTCATCTTTACTGAACGGCTTGGTTAGATACTGATCTGAACCAACAATACGTCCTTTTGCTTTGTCAAATAAGCCGTCTTTACTAGACAGCATAATGACCGGCGTTGATTTAAACGCACTATTATTTTTGATCAAAGCACAGGTCTGATAACCATCAAGCCTCGGCATCATAATATCGACAAAGATGATGTCTGGATGCGTATCAGCAATTTTTGCCAATGCATCGAAACCATCCGTTGCGGTAATAACAGTACAACCGACTTTCTTTAGCAAGGTCTCCGCCGTACGGCGAATTGTCTTACTATCGTCGATCACCATTATTTTCAGATTTTCAAAATTCTCTTCCATTTTCTGACAGCCCAAGGCACTTGAAGAATGACTAAGCGTTGCTCCTACCAAAGTAAACGCACTACCCTAATGCAGCGAAATCTCGGTGCATAAACTTACTATAGACCAATATGTTAAAAGCGCTTTCTAATATGAATTCACGATACGGTTTATAAGCTACTATTATTTATAGTGTAACTAAAAATACTTTAAAAGGTTTTGTTGTATATAAAATGTAATCATTGCCATTGATCGTGCAACGTTGCCGGCTAACCACGCCCCTCAAATCAATCTGCAACAAAGATCTACTTCCTAATCGTATCGAACAGCGCTTAAGATAAGTCGATTGATCGTGATACATAAGACTAGTACATAATTTCTGAATAGCAGGTAATAAATGCGTATAAAAATCGGTATCGTGATGGACCCTATTGAGGCCATCAATATCAACAAGGATAGCTCCTTTGCTATGCTGCTTGCCGCTCAAGAAAAAGGCTGGGAGCTCTTCTATATGGAGCAAAAAGACCTTTACTTGGATCAAGGGCGCGCGTTCGCAAGTATGAAGCCCCTATCCGTAGAGCGGGATGCGAATCAATGGTATGAGTTCGGCCCCGCAACGGATCAGCCTCTAAGTGCAATTGACGCAATACTAATGCGAAAAGACCCGCCAGTAGATGCCGAGTTTATCTATGCTACCCATATCCTCGAGCAAGCTGAAAAAGAGGGCACTCTAATCGTCAATAAAGCCGCAAGTTTACGAGACTGTAACGAAAAACTTTACGCCACACAGTTTCCTCAATGCTGTCCACCCGTCCTCGTCTCTAACCAGGCTGAGCGCTTAAAAGCATTTCTCGCGGATCACAAAAATGTCATCTTCAAACCACTTGACGGCATGGGAGGCGCCTCTATATTTCATGTTAAAGAGGGCGACCCAAATACCGGCGTGATTTTGGAAACACTCACGCAGCACAACAGTCGTCAGACAATGGCTCAACGCTATATCCCTGAAATTAAAGATGGTGATAAACGCATACTTATTATCGACGGAAAGCCCGCACCTTGGGGCCTTGCGCGCATTCCTGGTGCCGGCGAACATCGAGGAAACCTTGCTGCAGGAGGACGTGGCGAGCCGAAAAAACTAACGGAACGTGATTACTGGATCGTCGATCAAATAAAAGACGACCTAAAAAAGAGAGAACTGTTATTCGTAGGCATTGACGTCATTGGCGACTATCTTACGGAAATCAACGTGACTAGCCCGACCTGTATCCAAGAATTGGACAAAAGCTGCGATCTAGATATTGCTGGCGACCTGATGTGCGCTATTGAACAGCAGATTAAAAACCGCAGAACTAATTAATCAACCAACGATGATCGTCAAAGGAGTTATTCGGTGGCCACAATAACCGAACCGAACATCAGCGCTGCTGATAGGCTGGGGTTTACAGTTTTCGTCGCAATCGCCGTACATGCGATGGTGATGCTGACTGATTTCATCCAAGAGGACCCGGAACCGGCACCATTTACGATGGAAATCACGCTTTCTCGATTTGATGATGCTGAAAAGCCAGATCAGGCAGATTTCCTGGCACAAACCAATCAACAAGGCAGTGGCACGGAAGAAGAGCGCTCAAAGATTACGGCTCCGTCGCAATCGAGCGAGCAAAATATGCTGATCCAAGAGTCCGCATCGCCGATGATGCAAAGCGCCAGCAAACCGCGCGAAGCAAAGCCTGTCGTGGTTACTCAAAGTGCGCGCCGAAGCGCCTCAACGCTTTTCGATATCCCGATAACAGAAACCGAGCGCGAGCAAGATACGCCACAAAAGTCTATTCTGGAACGCAGCTTAGAAATCGCTCAGCTGGAAGCAAACTTCGATACGCAACTAAGAAATTACGCCAAACGACCACGTGTTACTCGATTAACCGCCGCGGCAACGATGAAAGCAATCGATGCGCGCTATGTAGAAACTGTTGTTGCCAAGATAGAGCGCATTGGAAGACTTCATTTTCCTTCCGAAAACGGCCGCCCTCTTTATGGAAAGCCTCGAATGCTGATCAGCATTTATTCTGACGGTTCAATCAAAGATATCAAAGTCCTTGAAAGCTCTGGCGACCTTGTCCTTGACTCCAAAACTCACGATATCATAAGAAGGGCATCACCTTTCGCGCCATTTCCGAAAGAAGTTAGAAAAGAGCGCGACGTCCTTGAGCTGATTCGGACCTTTTCATACAACAAAAAAGGCGTATCAACATTCTATTAAACTTTTCACCTTGCCTATTTTAAACGGGCTAGTGATACTTGAAATATGCCAACACACTCTCACTCGCTACAAAACAATTTTCTTATCGCCATGCCGCAAATGCATGACGCAAACTTCAGTGGTGCGATCACCTATATTTGTGAGCACAACGAACACGGCGCGATGGGCGTAATCATCAATCGACCAGCCGACTTAAACCTCGACGAAGTGTTAAAACAACTAGATATCTCTATGCAGGTGGACAATCAGCCAATATACGCTGGCGGTCCGGTCCAGGGAGAGCGAGGCTTTATTATCCATACCGGATCGCCAAACTGGGAGTCATCAATGCGGGTATCACCGACAATTTGCCTCACCACCTCTCGCGATATTTTAGAAGCGATCGGAGACGGAAAGGGGCCTAAACAATATTTACTCGCACTGGGTTACGCGGGCTGGTCAGAAGGGCAGCTCGAACAAGAACTAAAAGAGAATATTTGGCTCACCTGCAGAGCCAACCACCAGGTATTGTTTAATACTCCCGACACAGAAAAATTTGAGTCAGCGGTTTCAATTCTTGGCATTAATATGGCACAACTTAACGGACAGATAGGCCACGCATAAATGACTCAAACCCTTCAATTTTTATGCTTTGACTTTGGCTTAAAGCGCTTTGGCGTTGCTACCGGTAATAGTTTTCTCAAAAAAGGGCAGGAACTAGACCCTATCAATGCAAAAGATGGCATACCTGACTGGACGATCATCGAAAAGCTCTATCAAGACTGGAAGCCATCTGAATTTATCGTAGGCCTACCATTGAATATGGATGGATCTGAAAACGACATGTGCTTACGTGCAAATAAATTTGGGAAGCGCTTAAAGGGCCGCTACAATCGCCCCGTTCATATGATGGACGAACGGCTTTCCAGCTTCGAAGCGAAAACACAGGTTCGCGAACGACAAGGCAGAACAAACTTCGGCACACACTCTGTCGATGGCGCAGCAGCGTGTCTTATTTTGGAAAGTTGGTTCGCAACACAAGGATAACAAGATGACTGAACAAATCGATGTTGCAACGCTGATCGCTAAGATGGCGCAGGATATTGAGACTCAGATGCAAACTCGCGGCATCAGCACATATGAAATAGTCGGCATACATAGCGGCGGTGTTTGGATAGCCCAACAACTTCGCCAGGCTCTAAAAAGAGAACAAGCTGTCGGCGAAATCAATATTTCGTTCTATCGCGATGACTTTACTAGAGTCGGCCTTCATCCTCAGGTCAGCCCGTCTAACCTTCCATTTGTCATCGATAATACGCATATAGTGTTGGTAGATGATGTATTAATGTCAGGCCGAACAGTGCGAGCAGCAATGAACGAACTATTTGATTATGGTCGACCAGCAAGTATTCAGTTTGCAGTACTAATTGATATCAACCAACGCGAACTTCCCATTGCGCCCTCTGTGGTAGGAACGGTGATGGCGCTAGCAACGGACGAACGAGTGAAGCTAATAGGCCCTGAAGACCTGCATGTTAATATCCAAAAAATAGCGATTCAAGACAACTAACCGGTACGGAAATATCATGGAATCTGAAATTCAGCTAACCCCCTCAGGTCGCTTAAAGCACTTTTTGTCGGTATCCGGTCTCAGTCGTGCATTACTCACAGAAATACTAGATACGGCCGAGTCATTTATCGAAGTTGGCGAACGTAATATCCGTAAGGTTCCATTGTTGAGAGGAAAAACGGTCGTTAATTTGTTTTTCGAACCTAGTACTCGAACACGTAGCACATTTGAGCTTGCGGCCAAACGCTTATCTGCCGACGTACTTAACCTCGATATCAGCACCTCAGCCACGTCCAAAGGAGAGTCTCTCTCAGACATGCTGGAAAACCTAGAGGCGATGGCCAGCGATATGTTTGTCGTGCGTCACTCCCAAAGTGGCGCCGCACATTTCATTGCAGAATCCGTCACACCCAATGTAGCGATTGTAAATGCAGGGGATGGCTGGCATGCGCACCCCACTCAGGCCATGCTCGACATGCTGACCATTCGCCAACACAAAGGAAGCTTTGAAGGCTTAAAGGTCGCCATTGTTGGCGATATTTTGCACTCACGCGTTGCTCGGTCTCAAATACGCGCTTTGAACACTCTCGGGGTAGCAGAAGTTCGCGTCATTGCCCCCAATACGTTGCTACCCAATGATGTCGAATGTCTTGGCGTTAAGAGGTTTACGCAAATGGAAGACGGCTTGAAAGACCTCGATGTCATCATCATGCTTCGACTTCAAAAAGAGCGAATGCAAGGTGGACTGCTGCCAAGCGAGCAAGAGTACTACCGTTTATATGGCTTAAATCAGCAAAAACTTGCCATGGCTAAACCTGACGCCATCGTCATGCACCCCGGCCCAATTAACCGCGGGGTAGAAATTTCATCCGATGTCGCGGACGGCCCTCAGTCCGTCATTCTGAATCAGGTTACTAATGGTATCGCTATACGAATGGCCGTAATGTCTATGGCAATGAGCGGGCAGACAGAGACAAACACAAGTAGAAAAGAGGCCCTAGAATGAACGTTTCTGCGATTGAAATCATAAACGGAAAATACTGGGCCAACGATGGATGGGTTAAATTCGAATCAATACGAATCATTGACGGAATAATTACCGCGATTAATAGTGATGACCCGATTGAACCCCTGTGCGTAATAGACGCTAAAGGTGGAATTGTTTGCCCAGGCTTATTTGACCTCAATGTTGCACTGCGCGAACCAGGCTATGCGCGCAACGGCAATATTGACTCAGAAACACGTGCGGCGGCAGCAGCTGGTGTTACGCAACTTTGTTGCACGCCAGACTCACAACCGGTTAATGACACAAAAGCGGTCACTAAACTAATCAAAGAGCAGGCTAACCTCTCTGCTAACTGCGAGGTACTGCCGCTAGGCGCATTAACAAAAGCCCTAAAAGGGGAGCAGCTATCGGCACACGCGTCGCTAAAAGAGGCCGGCTGTGTCGCGCTTAGCAACGGCGCAGCACCCATTTCAAATCTGCTGGTGGCCCAACGCTGCTTTGAGTATGCCAAGACACAGAATATGCCAGTATTCATGACTCCGATGGAGAAAGATCTTTATGAGGGCTGTATGCATGAGGGGGCGGTTAGTACGGCAATTGGCCTGAAGGGAATACCGGCAATTGCCGAAACAATAGCCGTCGCACAGTTACTGCAACTTGCAAAGGCAACTGGCGTTCAACTGCACTTATCGCAGATCTCTTGCGCCGAATCTATTCAGCTAATTGCAGAGGCAAAAGCTGCCGGAACGCGGGTCAGCGCAGATGTTGCGATCGTAAATTTGCTCTATACCCATGAGTCTGTCAAAGGATTCAATAGTCACTTTCATTGTATACCTCCACTACGAACGGAACAGGATCGCCAGGCTTTGCTTGAAGGTCTAAAAAGTGGTGCGATCGATGCTATCTGTAGTGCACACCTTCCATGGGAAGCAGCAGAAAAACGGATGCCGTTTGTAGAAACTGCTGTCGGCATGAGTTCGATCGAGTCGCTGATTCCTGCAGCCGTCAAATTGAACGAAAATGGCGAGCTAAAGCTCGAAGTATTCTTAAAAGCAATGACGGAAAATCCGCGGAACATCCTTCACAAAGAACAAAACACGATTGAAACTGGCGCAACCGCCAATATTACCGTTATCGATACCGAACAGAAGTGGGTCGTAGAGCAACAACAGACCTATTCAAAAGGAGATAACACGATGTTCTATAATGAGGAGGTAAAGGGTAGGGTGATTGCTACCCTTTGCAACGGGCGTCTAACTCACAATACGCAAGATCTTAACTCAAAAAATAATTGCTGATAAAAAAGTAGTTGCGCCAGGACGGCGCAACTAAACAAAACATTTAAGTATTAACGGCGTCCTTAAGTGCTTTTCCGGCTTTGAAACCAACAGACCGGCTCGCTGGTATATTAATGCTAGCGCCCGTCTGTGGGTTCTTTCCGGTTCGCGCGCTGCGCTCACGTCGAGTAAAGGTTCCAAAACCTACCAGAGCCACCGGATCACCCTGACTCACTGCGTTTGTGATTTCGTCTGTGATGATATTTAAAATTTCCCCTGCTTTTTCCTTCGTTACATCCGCGCTAAGTGCGATTGCAGCTGCCAGTTCAGGCTTTTTCATCCTACTCCCCCTAAATACTTTTGGAATCATTGTCGCACCCATTTACAATTTGGGTCATGGCAAAGATAGTCTAGATCACCCAGCTTTCAACTAATCCAAACAAACCTTTCTGCTATTTAATACAGACATCATTCGTACCTCGAAAAGCATGTACTGCCTATGTTTCACCTTTTATTACATTGATAATTTGATCTTTGTGGCCTCTATCTCACAATAGAATAAGGGAGTCATAGATAATTCCCGCAGCCAGCTAGTCACAAGTTTTTGATTAACGAATACCCTTTTAGGAGCCGATAGTGCACTTTCAAGTATCTCCCAAACGTCACATGAAATGGACCGTTCTGTCGCTTCTTATGATTTTTACTCTGGGTGGCTGTAAAGCAATCAACCAGTTTTTGGTCAAACCGTTCATAAAACCGACCGGAGATACCGTTACATTATTGGGCGAAGCTCATATCGCACCCTACCTTCTAACGACTGACGATCTCGAAGCCGGCTGCACGGGAGCCGAAGCACTCTCAGGAATGGTCATGTCACTTGGCCGTATTACAGAAGAACCTCATGAACTGGCCGTACTATTGCACCTAGGGGCAGGCGGCTGCGAAGAGTCAAAAGCCTTCGAAGCAGAGCTCACCTATCTCAGATCTATTCGAGATCAGCAACCTGATATGGCCCAAGACGCTCTAATCTTGCAGAAACGCCACCATTTGAAAGCGGCAAAACGCTACCTCGTTGCATGGAACCAGCTAATTGCGTTTAACGATGACAAAGAAATAGGTGGAGAATGCCCCGACCTAGAACAAGAATTCGACCAAATTATATGGATAGCAGGTTTAGCGGGTGGTTTGTTGGCACTTAACAACGACATTCAATCAGGTACCGGCATTGGCGTTCCAAAAAACATCGCGGCACAGGCAGAACGGGCAGCGGGTTGTCTCGACAACCGCAGGTGGTTTGGCGTACCTCTCGCACTGAAAGCCGCTATTTGGTCGCTACTTCCCGGCGCATTGCCTGAAGGTGAAAACGCTTGGGAAAGGTTAGAGCAAGCCGACATTCTTGGCGAAAAAGCGCGTGTTCGATTGCCTCACGTATTCCATATTATCGCTGCATACTCCAAAGGCGACATGGACCGAGTCAGAACCGTAATAAAGCGTCACGCTGAGCAGGTTGAAAATCATGATGCGAACTCTAAGTACCGACTATTTGATGCAACCGCAACAGAAGTAATCACGCGAATCTCAGATAAAATGTGGACTGAAGCCGTGGGGCATAGAACCCCAATGGGTGGCTTGGGTACGTTCTGGGACGAAAATGCTGCCGACGATATTGAAACAGTCGATCTAGACGACCTTTTCTAGCAAGTGTGACACAGGTCACAATGTGACTAACGGTCACTCAATCCTTTGCCTCGCGACCTTGGTATCGCTAGTGTGTTTGACTAAAGAGCCGTTATAATCTCTCGGCTTTCTTACGTCTAAATACACACTAATAAAAGGGGAAGGAGATTTTGGTTTCCAACACGATAAAAACACGCTCAGCAACTGAGTGGATGTCCTCTCTACCAGCCTGCATACTGCTGCTGTTAGTTGTCATATTCAGCACCAGCAGCGACATTCATAATCAAATCCTCCGGGTCGGTGACCACTATTGGCCAAGTTATTACAAGCTGCGAATGGACCCCGTTCCGCCAAGCTGTAATCCTACTGCGAATGTAGAAGAGCTGGTGCAAGCACGCTTAATGCAATCCACTGAAGACGACGGTTTAGGCCTTGGACTTTTTGACGCGGCTCCGGTCAATCCTGACTTAATTCGCTCCTCAGTAATAAACGCTCAAGCGGAGTGTAAAACCAAATTCACCTCATACGAAGAAACAAAAGAGCGCATAACCCCAGCCGTTAAAGCTTTTCGTGCAGTCGAGCTATTCGTTTCTGATGCGATCGGCCTTGGTCTTGTTTCCCAGAAATTCATTCTGGTTATCCTACTATTGTTATGCGCAATGACCGCCACATTCAAACGCCATCATATCGCCATGCGCCCGGTTCTTTCGCGCAACGATCACTACTTCTCTGGCACTGCTCAAGTCATCGGTAACGGCATACTCCTAACTTCATCTTATGCCTTCAGAGACCTTGCTCATTCTGATGGAACACAAGTTGCAAAAGAGGTCGCGTTGCTTCATGACGTTTGGGTCTACGGATTTGGCGCACTGCTACTGGTGAGCATCTATAACCTAATTAGAGTCCCATCCCACCTTAAACCCGGTGGTAGCCTAGGCCATGCTGGACTCGCAATGCCGATGTATGCCGTGATGGCAATGCTGACGGCCGCATTTTTCTTCTCCGCAGGTCATACTGCCGGCATTGGTATCTATTTAGACAAGCTATTAGACCTTTCGGACATGTTCCTTAATGTCGGTCTATTTGTTTGGATTGGCATGATGCTGAAGCAGACTAGACTTGCTGCCTATGTTCTAGCCCTATTCAAACCCTGGAAGCTTCCACCAGAAATGCTGTCAGTACTAGTCGTTATTGTTGCCGCTATACCAACAGCTTATACCGGTGCATCAGGGATATTCGTTATCGCGGCCGGTGCGGTTATCTATCACGAACTAAGAGCGGCAGGTGCTCGCAGGAATCTAGCTTTAGCATCAACCGCAATGTCTGGCAGTATGGGCGTTGTTTTACGACCGTGTTTACTTGTGGTCGTCATCGCATTCATGAACAGAGAAGTTACAACAGACCAGTTATTTGGTTGGGGTATCTGGGTATTTGTTCTCACAGCAGTACTTTTCATGATTGTTGCCATGACGTTTAATCGTCAAAACAAAATAAACCTCGCTCCTGTTTCAGAAGCGCTACCGCAGACTATTTACGCCATTCGCCCTCTGATTCCTTACATCATATGTATGGTTGGTGTCGTAATGTTTTACCGCTTCGCCGTCAATGTTCGACTTGATGAGTTCTCTGCAGCACGCATCCTGCCCGTGATGATGCTAGCGATTCTTATCTTTGAACACATCACCAAGAAAGAGTCTGTTAGTGACGACGGTCTATCAACTAACCCACATACAGGGATTGAGACTTGCATACGGACCGCGACAAACCAAACGACCGCTGAAATCGGCGCCCTATTGCTACTCATCGGCTGCAGCATCTGTTTCGGCGGAATGATCGAACGTAGCGGGATTATTGAGCAGTTCCCAAGTGAGTTTGCCAGTGTCTGGACTGCAATGGCGCTAATGGTTGTAGTACTGGTTATCATGGGCATGATTATGGAAGCATTTGGTGCCGTCATACTGGTAAGCCAAACCATTGCGATGGTGGCTTACCAAGCAGGCATTGACCCTATCCACTTTTGGATGGTTACGCTGGTCGCCTTTGAACTAGGCTACTTAAGCCCACCAGTTGCCTTGAATCACTTGCTAACCAGGCAGGTCGTTGGCGAAGAGGAAGTACTGAAAGCGGAAGCCGAGTGTGCTGACGGCACATTCTATCAGCGCCATGAGAAAATACTGATGCCTATCATCACAATGGGCTCAGCGCTTTTAATCGTGGCCTTTGGACCTCTAATCGTTGCCTACTAAACGTAAGTCATAAGAATACAAGCCCGCCAATGTGCGGGCTTTTTTTCGCCTCGACATTAACCGTCAGCTGCAATTCGAATGGAACCAAGGAAACGTTAATCGCCCAAAATGGGACGATAGCGCTATTGTTATGACATAAAAAAACCCGATACGGAAAACCGTATCGGGTTTTTTCTTTTATGGCTTCAAATACTTAACTAGCTTTGGGGCCCGCTTTAACAATTGCGTCAGAGACATCAAACTTTTTAAAGTTCTCAACAAACTGAGAAATCAGATCTGCAGCCTTCTCGTCATAAGCTTCTTTGTTATCCCAAGTATCACGAGGATTCAAAAGGTTAGCGTCGACACCAGCAACGCTGGTTGGCACATCAAGATTAAGCGTCGGTAGATGCTCAGTTTCTGCATCGGCTAAGGCGCCGCTTTGAATAGCACTAATAATGGCACGGGTAGTAGGGATGCTAAATCGTTGACCAACTCCGTACGATCCGCCAGTCCAGCCCGTATTCACCAGATAAACTTTGCTACCGAACTCTTCCATACGCTTCATTAGTAGCTCAGCATACTCACCCGCTGGGCGAGGGAAGAACGGCGCACCGAAACACGTAGAAAAAGTCGACTTAAGTTTTGAGTCAGAGCCCATCTCAGTGGAACCAACCAACGCCGTATACCCACTTAAAAAGTGGTACGCCGCACCTTCCTTACTCAGCAAAGAAACGGGCGGCAATACACCTGTCATATCGCAGGTCAAAAATACGATCGCATTGGGCTCACCAGCTCGGTTTTCCAATACACGCTTTTCGACATGTTCTAAAGGGTAAGCACAACGGCCGTTCTCAGTTAGCGTGGTATCGTTGTAATCTGGTACGCGCAGCTCGTCATCAATCGTAACGTTCTCAACGATTGCGCCAAAACGAATCGCATCCCAAATAATCGGCTCATTCTTCTTTGACAAGTCGATCGTCTTGGCATAACAACCGCCCTCTAAATTGAAGACAGTTCCTTTACCCCAACCATGCTCATCATCACCGATCAAATAACGATCAGGGTCAGCAGACAAGGTTGTTTTACCCGTACCTGATAAGCCGAAAAACAATGTTGTTTCGCCATCATCACCAACATTAGCAGAACAATGCATTGGCAAAACGTCTTTCTCAGGCAACAAGAAGTTTTGGACGGAGAACATCGCTTTCTTCATTTCGCCCGCGTAACGCATGCCCGCCAATAAAACCCGACGCTTGGCAAAGTTAATCATGACCGTGCCATCGCTGTTTGTGCCATCACGCTCAGGCTCACAAACAAAGCTTGCTACATTGAGAATTTCCCAAGCCTGTTTATCAGCTGGGTTATATTGCTCCGGTCGAATAAACAAATTTCGACCAAACAAATTTTGCCACGCTGTTTCAGTCGTGACTTTAGCTGCCAGATAGTTGTCTGGATCGGCCCCGACGTGCAGATGAGACACGTAGCTGTCTTTTTCTGCTAGATAAGACTCTACACGCTCCCACAAAGCATCGAACTTGGCTGCATCAAACGGGCGGTTTACGGCGCCCCAGCTGATTGCATCCGATGTGCTTGGCTCATCAACGATAAACCGGTCCATAGGAGAGCGCCCAGTTCTTTTGCCTGTCGTAACGACAAAAGAACCATTGGCAGCCAACCTGCCTTCTTTGCGCTCAAGTGCATGTTCAACCAAAATTGCTGAACTTAGATCAACATAAGTGTTACTCACTTC
>ENA-OSET01000174-OSET01000174.1-sediment-metagenome-genome-assembly--contig:-NODE-174-length-73995-cov-12.359926_pt1 | contig 73995 bp, 70 predicted proteins | sample MGYA00237882_ERZ534229 | MGnify/ENA primary metagenome ERZ534229 (study PRJEB26408, sample SAMN06266212) | sediment metagenome | isolation source: Hudson Canyon methane seep mesocosm | place... | reverse complement strand
AAAGCTGTAGACGCACAATCAGGTCGTGAGCTTTGGAGATTCAAAACTGCTTCAGGTATTATCGGTAACGTTAATACATACAAGAATGAAGGTAAGCAGTACATCTCAATTCTTTCTGGTGTAGGTGGTTGGGCTGGTATCGGTATGGCTATTCCTAGCTTAGAAAATGACACTGATGGTCTTGGTGCGGTAGGTGCGTATAAAGCGCTATCTAGCTGGACTAACTTAGGTGGTATTTTAAGCGTATTTAGCCTATAAGACCTTTTACTTATTAAATCTATTTAATAAATAAAACCTTTAATCAATAAGCCCGGCACGTGTGTCGGGCTTTTTTATAGAAAGTATTAGTCAATCTGAGTGCCATTATCAATCAATCACAGACTGTTTTATCACCGACTGAGTCATGTCTTAGCACTATTTCAAGGCAATGAACGCACTTTTCTGCTTTATCCATATCGCCAAAACCAGACAAGGAGTATTAAATAACTGATTATTTTTACTCATCGTATTTTACGATGTTTAAGTTATAAATATTCGACTTTTATCATATGTTAGTAAGAGCTAATATATGGATGGGTTCCATAATTGATGGATTATTTAAGGAGAACAAAATGCAAGTAGATATTCAAGCTAGGGCTTTTTCTCTCACTAAAGCCTTGAATAGATATGCTCGACAAAAGTTAGTATCATCACTAGCGTGTTGTGAAGATAGTATTCAACGTGTTGTTATGCGATTATCGGATATAAATGGACCGCGAGGAGGGCAAGATAAACTCTGTCATATACAGGTTGTTCTTGCTGGTTTGCCCGATGTCATTATCGAAGATACAGAAGTCGATATGTACGATGCTATTGATCAGGCAACTGCACGAGCAGGACACGCTACAAGCCGGAAAAGAGATAAACATAAAACAGTGCTTAGACGAGATCGCCATGCACATGGCCGTCCAAGTTACCTTGTAGAACTTCAGGGATAATATTAAATGAAAAAATCATTCATCTTCGCTGCAGCATTAGCATGCACAACATCTATATATGCGGCTGACCATAATAAATGGACTTATTCAGGCCATCAAGGTCCTGACAACTGGGCTAGTTTAACGGCAGATAATTTTGCCTGCACAGGCAAAAATCAATCACCTATTAATTTGACGGGATTTATTGAGTCAGAGTTAAAACCAATCAAATTTAGTTACCAATCAGGTGGTCATGAGATCATAAATAATGGCCATACGATTCAGCTTAATTATGAGCAAGGTAGTCGTATTAAGCTTGATAATAAGGCGTTTAATTTATTACAAGTTCATTTTCATGCACCCAGTGAAAATCACATTAATGGTCAGTCATATCCATTAGAAGCGCATTTTGTTCACGCCAGTGAGCAAGGTGAATTAGCCGTTGTTGCCGTTATGTATCAACAGGGCACACCCAAAACGGTGCTTGAAGTGCACACCGATGAGTTTCGTGACAAAGTCGTTGTTGCGGTTATGTCGCCACAAGATAAAATGCTTGAGTCACTATGGGATGTCATGCCAACTAGTGCAGGTGCTAAACATCAACTTAAAGACAGGGTGAATATTACTAAGCTATTACCAAAACATCGGGATTATTATCGCTTCAATGGCTCATTAACAACACCACCTTGTTCAGAAGGTGTGCGCTGGTTAGTGATGAAAGAAGTGGTCACTATTGCGAAAGAGCAAATTAATGCATTTGAAGCTGCATTACATGAGCCAAACAATCGGCCTTTACAGCCGCTTAATGCACGTCCAGTACTACAATAAATTAGTTTAAGAAATCTTCAAAAAACCATGCTGAAAAAGCATGTCTGCCAGCCACATCCGCTTTTTTATAAATTTCTGATGCTTGTTGGCGGACTGTTTTTTCTTTGGTTTCTCGTATTGCTGCAATCTCAATAAAACTTAATCCTTTTAAAAGTAGCAGGGCGATTTGCTGCTGACTTTGACTAAGCTGCCAATCATCAAATTGTTGATGAATAACCTGGCTATATTCTTTTCTAGCATTATGAATTCGAGTATTCGATTGTGCTAAAGAGTGTTCGGTTGTTTTAAGTTCTTGACGTAATTGCTCTACATTTAAGCTATGTTGTTTTAGGTTAATTATTAAATAAGCAATTAACGCTAAGGCGAGACTAATTACGATACTTTCTTCAATGATATGCCATTTAGATTCATTAGTCGTAAAGTCAATGAACAGATCAAAGGCATTTGAAGCGATTACGATTAACAGTATTCCAATTATTGCGAATGATTTGATATTAAACACGTGTATTCCTTAGGTTAAGCTAACAATATGTATGGGACATATGCTCTATACGCCACATTATAGGACAGATATACGATATACGCAGTGCAAAATTGCTCGTAATCTACAACTGTCAAATAGTGAAGGAGACACATTATGAATCATTCAAAACAAGTATGGGATGTTCCCATTCGGTTATTTCATTGGTCATTAGTTGTTTTATTTATCATCGCTTATTGGAGCGGAGATGATGACAGTATGCTGCACGTAAATGCGGGATACATCATTTTAGCATTAATATCATTTCGACTTGTATGGGGGGTTATTGGGACTAAACATGCAAGGTTTAAAGACTTTATCTACAGTCCTACTGAAATACTCACTCATGCACGGGGCATACTATCGGGACACGTTAAACCATATCGTGGTCATAATCCATTAGGAGGATTAATGGTGTTTGCATTGTTATTGATCCTATTAATCACTGTAGTCAGTGGTTTAAAAGTGTATGGCATAGAAGGGCATGGTCCTCTAGCTGAAAGCAATACAACTTACTTTATATCTTCAGCAAACGCCTCCAGTCCTACTGGCTATGAAAATGAACATGAACATTCTGAAGATAATGATTCGGAAGAGCTATGGGAAGAAATACATGAGTTTTTCGCAAACTTTACGATACTTCTTATTGTCTTTCATATCTTAGGCGTCATTATTTCTAGTAAAGTCGAAAATGAAAATTTAGTTAGAGCAATGATTAGCGGTTATAAACAAAATTCAAATCAATGAAACACGAATATACAAAAGAGACAACCATAATGAAATATCTTAGCAGCCTGCTTTTTCTAACACTATCGATACCTGTGTTGGGCAATGAACTGGTTAAACTTAGTCATGATGAAATTACTAATATTGGCATTGAAGTCAGTGACATTGTCTCTGTGACACAATCACTGACCAATAAATTGCCGGCAAAAGTAACTATCCCTAATAAATCTCAACGTGTTATCAGTGCGCCACAAGATGGTGTTATTGAGATTATGTTAGTTGCAGAGGGTGATCATGTCATCGCTGGTCAGGCATTAGCACAAATCAACAGCCCTCAGTTATTGGCAAGTCAAAATGATTACCTACAAGCTCTAAGTGCTTTATCACAATCAAAGCAAGAGATGGACCGAGATAAATCATTATTTGAAGAGGGTATTATTGCTGAACGTCGCTACCGTCAATCTCTAACTGTTTATCAGCAAAACAAAACTGAGGTCAATCTATACCGAAAATCTCTTGAACTAGCAGGCATGGATGAAAATGCCATTAGACAACTTAATAAAACACGCATTTTGAATAGCCATTTATCTGTGATGGCAACGTCAGAGGGTGTAGTGATGAAACAATTTGCTACGGCCGGTCAGCGCTTAACAGCGGCCGATCCTTTATATCAACTAGCTCAATTATCAAGCTTATGGTTAGAGATTCATGTACCCCTTGATATTGCTAACACGGTCAAAATCGATGATCGTTTAGTTATATGTGATAAAGCAATTGAAGGTCATGTTATTGCGGTTGGACGTGAAGTACACGAAGCTGACCAAGGTGTATTGGTGCGGGCTGAAGTCACTGACCAGACAGACCAGTTAACACCTGGTGAATTTTTACAGGTCTGCTTTATTCAACACTCATCTGAGGCTCAGTTTGAAGTTTTACGTTCAGGGGTGTTTCGTCATGAAAACCTATCAGCGGTATTTATTCAAACTGAAGCTGGTTTTATCCAAAAAGAGGTCGAGATCATCAAGGACAATGGCGATAAAATCATTATTAAGGGTGATTTATCAAACCAGCACAAAATTGTCACTAGTGGCACAGCAACACTTAAAGCCGCATGGCTTGGTATGGGCGGCGAATAAGCCTCGTCGTCATCAATTAAGGAATCAAACATGCTGGCTAAATTAATTCAGTTTTCTCTAACGCAACGTCTATTAATGTTGCTTGTTATTATTGGTCTGTCCGGTGCAGGTTGGCGTGCCTTTAATGAAACGCCAATAGATGCCTTTCCAGATGTGTCATCAACACAAGTAAAAGTCATTTTAAAAGCCTCAGGAATGACACCCGAAGAAGTAGAAGCACGCATTACATCACCAATTGAAGTGGAAATGCTGGGTATTCCTAAGCAACGCATGTTACGTTCAGTTGTTAAATATGGTTTAACCGATATTACGGTTGATTTTGAACAAGGCACTGATATTTATTGGGCTAGACAACAGGTATCTGAACGTTTAGCTAATTTACGCGATCAATTCCCTGAAGGTGTTAGCGGTGGCTTAGCCCCAATGACAACACCCTTAGGTGAAATGTTTATGTTCACCGTTGAAAGTGAATCAATGAGTCTGATTGATCGTCGTTTATTACTTGATTGGGTTATTCGACCTGCATTACGTAGTGTACCGGGTGTAGCTGATGTTAATTCGCTGGGTGGTTTGGCAAAAACCTTCCAAGTAACACCACATTTAGACAAGTTATTGGCTAGAAACATTAGTTTGGCTGACTTACAAGCAGCACTTGAAGCAAATAACCGCAATGATGGTTCTGGGCGACTAAATGATGGTGAAGAAGTGCTGATTGTTCGTGCTGAAGGCAGTATTCAACAATTAGATGATTTACGAAAAATCGTTGTTAAACCACATTTAACGGAACCCGTTTTACTTGCCGATGTGGCTGAAGTCAGCATTGGTAGCCTGACTCGCTACGGTGCAGTAACAAAAGATGGTACAGGTGAAGCCGTTGAAGGTTTAGTATTAGGTTTACGTGGTGCTAATGCACGTGAGGTTGTACGTGGCATTGAAGCAACATTAGCGGACATTTCGGCAAGTCTTCCTGATGATGTCAGTATTGATGTGTTTTATAACCGTGGTGACTTGGTATCAAAAGCCATTTCGACGGTAAGCAAAGCATTGATCGAGGCGATCATCTTGGTATTAGTATTATTGCTATTATTTTTAGGTGATATACGTGCAGCCACTACCGTAGCTTTGGTATTGCCACTGGCGGCGATGGTGACTTTCATCATGATGCAACAGTTTGGTCTATCTGCAAACTTAATGAGTTTAGGTGGTTTAACCATTGCCATTGGTATGTTGGTGGATGCGGCCGTGGTTGTGGTCGAAAACATTGTTTCTCAATTAGCAGATAAGAAAAAAGCGGCCTTATTACCACGCTTACACTTGATTTATCGCGCTGTGAAAAGTGTGTCAGTTCCTGTTACATCAGGTATTGCGGTCATCATTATTGTATTTTTACCCTTGCTGACCTTACAAGGTCTAGAAGGTAAGTTATTTATTCCCGTCGCCTTAACGATAGTATTTGCCTTGAGTGGATCACTATTATTATCACTGACGGTTATCCCGGTGATAGCGTCGTATTTATTAAAAAATGTCTCACACCAAGAACCTTGGTTACCAAGACAGCTTAAGCGGCTCTATGCACCAGTATTAAATTGGTCTTTAGCACATGGGCGGACTGTTGTTGTTCTTGCTCTTATATCGCTTGTTAGTGCAGGCTATTTATATACACAAGTGGGTAAAAGCTTTATGCCAACCATGGATGAAGGCGATCTCATTGTACAATTAGAAAAATTGCCCTCAATCACACTAGAACAGTCGATTGAGTTAGATCAGCGTGTTGAACGTGCACTATTAAAAAATGTGGCTGAAATTAGCAGTATTGTTGCACGTACCGGATCAGATGAGCTTGGTTTAGATCCTATGGGTTTAAATGAAACCGATATGTTTATGGTTTTACAACCTCGTACAGACTGGCTAGTTGCTAATAAAGGCGAACTAAAAGAGAAAATTCGTGTTGTCTTGTCACAGTTCCCGGGTATTGCTTTTGGTTTTACCCAGCCCATTGAAATGCGTGTATCGGAAATGCTGACCGGTGTTCGAGGCGATCTTGCTATTAAAATATTTGGTGATGATGGTAGCGAATTGAACCGTTTGGCAACAGAGATTGTGAGTATTGTTACTAATATTGATGGTGCAGAAGATGTGTCCACATCACAAACAGAAGGCGCTCAATATTACCGTGTCGCCATCAATCGACTTGCTGCGGGACGAGTAGGGCTCACTGTTGATGATGTTATGCCACAACTTCGCTTATTAATTGAAGGCTCAGAAGTCGGCACCATTTATCAAGGAGCACGACGTACACCGTTAATTATCAAGGGTGATGACTCATTACGTTTGTCACCAGCTGAATTTTCTAATATTAGATTAACAGTGGCCAATGGAGAGAAAATCCCATTAACTCGAATTGCGACCTTAGAACGGGTTGAAGGTCCTGTGTCAATCAAACGTGAAACAGGCCAGCGAATGTCAGTTGTCGTTGCTAATGTTGACGGTCGCGATCTGGTTAGTTTTGTTGATGAGGCTAAACAAAAAGTGGCTGACAATATTGCTCTGCCAACGGGATATTCATTAGCCTGGGGAGGCCAATTTGAGAACCAGCAGCGGGCTGCAAAAACCTTGGCTATTGTTGTGCCTGTCGCCTTATTGTTAATCTTTTTATTATTGTTTTCTACCTTCCAATCAGTACGTCAGGCCTTACTTGTATTAAGTAATGTGCCATTTGCACTGGTTGGCGGTATTGTCGCCTTATGGTTAACAGGTGAATATTTATCTGTACCAGCTTCAGTTGGCTTCATCGCCTTACTAGGTATTGCCGTATTAAATGGTATTGTAATGGTGACTTATTTCAATGAGTTACGGGCACTAGGTCTGACAATGGATCAAGTCGTGAGAGAGGGGGCTATGCGCCGTCTACGTCCTGTTTTAATGACCGCCACGATTGCCGCTTTTGGTTTAGTACCTTTATTATTTGCCACTGGTCCTGGATCGGAAATACAACGGCCTTTAGCGATCGTTGTCATTGGCGGTCTAGTTAGTGCCACTATGCTAACACTGGTATTATTACCCTTATTATTTAGACGCTTTGGTGTGGTTAATAGTACACCCGTGATGGAGAAAACAGCATGATGTTATTGTCAATTATCGCGCCACCAACAATGGAAGAAGAGTTGATTGATTGGTTGTTAACTCAAGAGCATATTAGTGGTTTCACATCACAAGCAGCCGATGGTCACGGTAGTGGCCATGCAATGAGTTTAGCTGAGCAAGTCACAGGGCGGCGCCGGCAGATTACATTTTGGATTGAACTAGAAAAAAAACGGGCTGAAGCAATACTCGCTGATCTAAAACAACAGTTTTCTGGTAGTGGACTTCATTACTGGTTACTGCCTTTATCCGAAAGTGGCAGTATTTAAGCCTGTAATCCGGTATTATTATTTCATTAAATTACGTACAAAGTTGTTCGTAACAGCTTTATAACAAGGTCTAAGTCATTATGTCATTTCGATTCAAATCAATCCTATTGTGTTTTGCCGCTGGAATGAGTGTTTCACAATTAACATTTGCTGAGATGCTTGCTGTAGAACAATCATCTGCAGTGACATTGTCATCGCTTACTCAAAATGTCTATCAGCGCCATCCTGAACTTCATAATGAGCTAGCACAGCAGCAACAAATTAATGCCAATACTGATTTAGCTAATGCTCTATTTGCCGATGTTAAAAGTATCAGCCTCAGTCATCAAAATGATGTTATTGGCAGTGATGATGGTGTCAATGAATGGGAAGGAAGTATCGATCTTCCATTATGGTTACCAGGTCAGAAACAACAGCAATTACTTTTATCAGATAAGCTTTCGGCCGAATTACCGGCTTATCAACAACAGATAAAACTAGCTGCTTCAGCACAAGTGCGTGAATTAATTTGGGCTGTAGTGGTGGCAGATAATGTAACAGTACAAGCACGGCAAGTATGGCAAACAGCAAAAGAGTTAGAAAAGGATGTCGCTGCACGTGTTACTGCTGGTGAACTCGCGAGTACTGAACAATTATTGGCCAATACAAATGTGTTAGAAATGCATAGCCAATATTTATTAGCCGCTGCAGAATTAGAGCATGCACTTACCAGCTATCAACATATCACTGGTGAAAATTCGCTGCCACAAGACTACGAAGAAATACTCACTATAGACCATGATCAGCATCATTCATTAGTGGTCATAGATCAACAACACCCATCATTAGTATTATTACAACAGCAAATAATGACGTTACGCACTCAACAAGACCTTGCTCAATTTGACGGTGCAGTAAACCCAAGCTTATCTGTTGCTTATAGAAGTGAAAGGGGTGAACGCGGCGAGCATTTTAATAATAGTGTCGGCATTGGAATCAGTTTTGCTTTAGGTGATGATGTCTATCGTCGTCCCGCTATTGCCAATGCCGCCATTGAACTAGCTAATGCAGAAGTGGCTCATCAACAACTGGAACGAGAATTAAATATAGCCTTATTTAGCCAATTACATGATCTCGAAACAAAGCAGCAGCAACTCGACTTGGTCAATCAACAAAATAAAACTACACAAAAGTATTATTCATTACAACAACGTGCATTTGAATTGGGTGAAATTGATTTAGTGAGTTTATTGCGTAGTCAGTCATTAGCTAATGCTGCATCTAATACCAAACAAACATTAGAAGTAGATATAAAATATATGACGGCATTAGTAAACCAAGCATTAGGACATGTTTTATAGCTTTAAAAGCATTTATCAACAAGCTTGATTTGGCTTAATGTTCCGTTAAGGTAGACCGTTTATTCTTGTATCCATCATCAAAGGCACTGGCGATAGATGCTATTGATATTGAAAACAACTATTTCTTTGCTGATTACCTGATTTCTCAACGACACTATGCACCAGCAAAAACATATTTATTAAAAGCGCAACAAGTACCAGCACGCATGAACAGATCGGTAGCAGATAAGGGGCGGCAAGCTGAAATAGCAGCAGCATTAAATACTGTTAATATCAAACTAAAAGATAATAATAATGCAAGTATTACTGATAGAAGATGACACTGCTTTAGCAGAAGCTTTAACGCGAAGTCTCAAGCATGAGGGGTTTACCGTAAATCCCTTAGCGTCAGGTAATCAGGCCATCACATCTGTTAAAATAGAATTACCTGATATCGTCATTCTAGACTTAGGTTTGCCTGATATTGATGGTACTGAGGTGCTAAAAGAAATAAGAAAACACAGCGCTGATTTACCTGTACTCGTCCTTACTGCCAGAACAAGCCTTGACGATAAAGTGAAAGGACTGGATTTGGGTGCCGATGATTATTTGGCTAAGCCCTTTGAAGTAGACGAATTGATGGCAAGGTTACGCGTGTTTGAACGTCGCTCAAGCACATTGAAACACGCTGGTTTAAGCATAGGTGAAGTGACTATCGATAGTGCAAGTCATCAAGTTATTGTATCAGGCGAACAGATAGAATTTTCGCGACGTGAATTTATGTTACTTAAAGCATTAATGGAAAATTCAGGACGAGTGCAAACACGTGATAGCCTTGAATCTAAACTTTATAGTTGGGGTGAAGAGGTGGCGAGTAATACCATTGAAGTGCATATTCATCACTTGAGAAAAAAATTACCCAGTAATTTTATCAAAACACTTCGTGGCATTGGTTATATTGTTAAGCCCATATGAAGTCAATTCGCGTATATTTATTATTAGCCTTACTTGCCATTATCACCTTAGTGACGTTTGTTTCTTTACTACAAGGTTATCAGTCAAGTATCAGTAAAGCACAGCAACTATTTGATGAGCGTTTACAAAATATGGCTGAAATTATTGCGACTGCAAATCAATCAGTTGAACCACAAATAAGTAATGGCTTTATTCATTCTCAAACTGTTTTTTTTCAGATTTGGCATAATGACTTAAGTTTATTGGCTCGGTCTAAAAATGCACCGAATGTATTATTGACTGACATAGATTCAGCAACTGGTTTTAAAGATGTCAATTTTGCAAAATACCGCTGGCGAACGTATGTCCTCAGAGATGAAATCCTACAGCGATGGATTATTACCGCTGAGCGAACGGATATTCGTTATACATTAGCTGAAAATGTAGTGTTAGCATCCATTGTACCCATTGTGCTTGCGATTCCTATTGCTGCCTTTATCATTTGGTTGGCCATTGGTTTAGGCCTAAAACCATTGCGCAACTTGACCACTCAATTAAGTCATAAACAAGTGGATGATTTAAGCCCGGTAGAAATTAAAGATACACCGGAAGAGTTAACTCAGCTGGTATCAACTACAAATGATTTATTAACCCGACTCAACACGGCTTTTATACGTGAACAGCAGTTTTCTGCTGATGCCGCACATGAATTAAGGACCCCCATCAGCAGTTTGAAAGTTCAGTTACATAATTTACAAGCAGATAATGATAATAAATCAAGCTTACAGCCACTCGCTAAAGGGATAGATCGAATGGGTCAGGTGATTGAACAAATCTTGTCCTTGTATCGACATTCACCTGATCAAGCCATGTTACAACATGAAAGACTTGAATTAACTACGATTGCTCAGCAAGTAATAGCCGAGCAATATGATTTGATTGCAGATAAAAAACAAAAGATAAGCCTGTCTAATACAACTACTTGTTTTGTAGATGGCGATCAATTTGCACTAGAAACCTTAATACAAAACTTAATCGTCAATGCCAGTAAATACACGCCTAAAAAAGGTGAGATCAGTGTCACTATCTCAGTGGAGGGCGATCAGCTTCGATTGAGTGTTGAAGATTCAGGTCCGGGCATTGCAGAACAATATCATCAGCGCGTTTTCGAACGCTTTTACCGTATTCATGGTGACCGACATGATTCAAATACACTTGGTTGTGGTCTTGGACTCGCAATCGTAAAACATATTACCTTAATGCATAATGCTGACATTTCATTGGCAGAGTCAGCGTCTTTAGGCGGTTTAAAAGTTGATATTTTATTTCCTCAAAATAAAGAAGGTTCGGATGTCTAAAACCATTTTGTTAGCGGTGACAATACTTTTTAGCCAGTGTTTATGGGCTGTGACACCTATTATAGAAATTGAAATTCGAGACCATTTATTTTATCCAGCAGAAATTACCATACCTGCTGATACCAAAGTAAAACTTGTCATCATTAATACAGACAATGCTGCTGAAGAATTTGAAAGTTATGAAATGAATCGTGAGAAAGTAATTCCTGCAGGTAGTAAAGGAGTTGTTTTTATAGGCCCTTTACGTCCGGGTGAATATCCTTTCTTTGGTGAGTTTTTTCCAAAGACAGCTCAAGGTAAGGTTATCGTAAAATAGGATTTATATGCTTTTAAATGCCGTTATTATAATTTTAAGAGAAGTCATCGAAGCGTCTTTACTGATTAGTATCTTCATGGCTTTTAGTCACAAATATCAGCTCCCTCGTCGTTGGTTGGGCATTGCTTTGCCTGCCGGTTTGGCGTTGGCGACACTTTATGCCGTTAATATTGCAACAGTTTCTCAGTGGCTGGATGGTGTTGGACAAGAAGTCATTAATGCAGGTGTACATATTGTCGTATATTTAATGTTACTCATATTTTTAATATTCGCGATGACAATTAATACTGATCGTTATAAACAACTGCTTATTGTCATAATGACCATTGGTGTTACCTTTGCTTCAATCCGTGAAGGTTCAGAAATAATTCTTTATATTCATGGCTTTATTGCACTTCCCGAGCTATTACAACCGGTGTTATTAGGCGGGGCAATAGGGGCTGGTTTAGGTATCAGTGTTGGCGTATTATTTTATTATTTACTGGTTCACTTGTCACTTGATAAAGGCGCTAAATTGGGCTTTATTTTGAGCCTATGTGTCGCCGGTGGAATGATATTACAAGCGACCCAATTATTAAGCCAAGCAGATTGGATTGCCAGTCAATATCCACTATGGGATACATCAGCCTGGATAAGTGAGCGTTCGGTTTTAGGCCAGCTACTCTATGCATTAATAGGCTATGAAGCCACACCAACACCAATACAAGTTATTTCTTACATTTCTGCGCTGAGTCTTATGCTTATATTAGCTGCGTTATCATACCGAAAGGCTCAATCATGAAACATAAAGCGATTTTAGGACTGTTATTAAGCACTATTTTACCCTCGGCTTATGCTGATGGTTCGGCTATTGATAAAGTTTACCACCCTTATGTTCAAGCCACAGAGACTGAAATTGAATGGCGGATGATTTCAGCAGATGGCGTGCAAAAGCATCGCTTTGGTTTAGGAAAGTCACTCACAGATCGTTTATTTGTTGAAGCCTATTTAATTGCTAATGATGATGCTAAAGATATCGAAGCTGTTGAAATTGAAGCTAAGTGGCAACTCACTGAACAAGGTGAGTATGCTGCAGATTGGGCTGTGATCATTGAATTAGAAAAAGAGCGTCACCATGATATTTGGGAGTTTGCTACTGGCCTAGTTGCTGCTAAAGAGTGGGGCCGTTGGGTGGGAACCGCTAATGTATGGGCAATTTATGAATGGGGTGATGATAAGGAGGCTGAACTTGAATCAGAATTAGCCTTACAAGCACGTTATCGCTACTCACGCTATTTTGAGCCGGCGATTGAGTTTTATAGTGGTAAAGAAACACGTGGCTTAGGCCCCGTTGTAATGGGCGATATCAAATTAAGTGGTCGCAAAAAAATCCATTGGGAACTAGGAACAATTATAGGTTTAGATTCTAATACAGCTGATAATACATGGCGATTATTAACAGAGTTTGAATTCTAGCTTTAAAGATTATTGGCCATACGGTTCTCTAAATCTTCCCATAGCGACAGTCTTGAAGCATCACCGACCCGTTGACCACTGCCGCGTGACTTCGCTATCCATAAACCTTGACCATTAAAGCTATACACCGGAACAAGATCTGTTCTTAGGTTGGCCGGTTTGATTTCGGCATCAATATTATCAAGCACTAAAGGCACACTACGTTTATCTTTAAAGTAGGTTAATACCATATGAGCCTGACCAAGATTAACCGCCTTTACATAGGTAATACGTAGCTTTTCTTCATCTACACCTAGCTGTTTAAGGGTGAAATATTTAGCAATTGAATAGTCTTCACAATCACCAGCACCAATGGATAAGGCTTCGATCGGTGTTGCCCAATAATCTTCTTGATTCCATAACGCTTGATCATTAATAAACATGACATTGGAATTAAAAAAGTTATTCACCAGATCAAGCTTCTCAATATCACTAAGATCGTGAGATGATTGCATTAACTGCTGCCATGATTCAACACGTTGACGTGCATATTTATTGTATTTAGCTTCGATTTTGCTCAATAAAACTTCCGTAATATTGAGATCAGCAATCAGAGGCCAAGAGGCCCCCAGACTCAACACAATGAGCAGGCTAAAAAAGAGTTTATTGGCTTGTGAAAAAAACATCGTGACAGCGGTTCTTATTATCGACCTATGCCATAAATCTCAGCAGCCTTGACCAGCTTGAAGTCATCATCAGCTTCGACACCTTCGGCAATCACTTTGATATCTAATAAGTTAGCGACTTCATGCATAATATCCAATACATCAGATTTATTGCTGTCAGAGCTAATATCTTTGGTGACATCACGTGCTAACCGTATATAGTCAATATGAAGCTCTTTTAGCATATCAATAGCAATAATATCTGAAGAGTAACGTTTCAATAATGTAGATGCACCCAGTGATTTTACAAACACACTGAAATTAGCAAAGGCGGTTAAATCCTTGGCTGCAGAGTAAGCTGTAACACTAAATGCAAGCAATTCATGTCCCACCAATGAGTGGGCAATACGTGCTTCTAACCAAGGTAAAAATGTGCTTGATGCAATTGAATTCATTGATAAGTTAATGGTAACGGGCACAGATTGTTGTTTTTCTTCCATCAATAAAATAATTTTATTGACGATGCATTTATCTAGCTCTTCTTCTAAGCCAAACTCTTGTGCCATTGAGAAAAAGGTACCAATAGATAAGGTATTGCCGACACCATCTTTAACAACAGCAAAGGCTTCTTCCATTACTTTAACAGCCGTATCACCGGTGTAATTATAGGCTTCTGAAGTGAGTGTTATTTCAGGCATTTTATTTTCAATAGCTGAAGTAATGGTTGATTTCCAGTCTAATTCACTCATTGAACTAACACTATCTTCTTTAATGAAAAATGCATTATGACCAATGTTTTTGGCTTGTTCGTAAGCCTCGACCATGGCTGGTGATAGTTTGTCATAATCACTACTACGTTCGAATCTGATTATGCCGATATGCACTAAGTCATCTAAATTATATTGCTGACCTAGGCCGGTGAGGTTTTGTTGCAGTAATTCGGCAAGTTCATTGATTTTTACCGAATCAAAACTTGGGCAAAGTAGGGCAAACTCAGACCCATATAAGCGATAGGCACTGCAACCAGATTGTTGAACATTTTTTAATATATTGGAAAAATCTATCAATAGTTTATTGACCTCAATATGGCCACGATCTTTTGAAATACCAGCAAGATCGTCAAATTTGATAAATGCAGCATAACCCGGTTGCCCCGTACCTAATTCGCGTTTTAAGTTCACTTCAAAACTAGCTTCATTAAGTAAGTTTGTTAAAGAGTCTCGTTTTAAACTATCCGTTAATGAATCAAGCTTATTATTTAATCTAGCGATCATGGCACCAATTTTATTGGACATAATATTCATCGATTGAGCCACATTTTTAACTTCAAGTGTCCACGGTAACTTTTTGATCGTGATGAAATTACCTGAGGAAATCTCATTGGCTTGTTTTTCAATGTCTTTTAAGGATTGTAATGTGAAGCGGAGAGCCACAATTAACAAAATTAAGGCACCAAAGAAAATCAGTAATGAATATTTAAGTGTTGTTTTACCTTGCTCATATAGTTTTAAATAACCATAAGCAGGGTTGGTTGATACATACAATGTACCTGTTATATTCCAGCCAGAACTGATTTCAGAAACAGCTGTAGCGACCTTCATCGGCATTAAGCTGATTAACCAACTGGGTACACCGTCCATTTTATCGGTATTAGTAAGTTTGACTAAGTCTTTACCATCGACATCAACTAAACGCATTTCTTTGTAATAACCCATATCAAAAATAGCATTCATCATGGTGCGAATAATGGGGTCCTGCTCATCTGCCATATGTGGACTAAGCGATAATCCTAATGAGGTCGCGGTATCTTGCACATGAAATTCAGATTCAACTTCTAAGTAGCTTTTTATATTGCCCATACTCAATACAAAGTTGACTGAAAAAATAATAAAGAAAATAAGGGCAATAAGGATCAGTAGTTGTTTGGATAAAGACATAGGTGGACGGCCTTGATTAGCAGGTTTGATTTTAAAACAATACCTATAACTGTTAATAGGTGCAAGCTTCAATAGTGGATAAGATCAAGATATCAGTCACACTATAAATAAAGCAAGAGTAGCTTTATTTATAGTGTGAACAGATTGGTGAACAATGTTTGTTAGGACTGCGGGTGTTTTTCTCTGACCATTTGATCAACAAGCCCCATCAGACTGTAACTTGCTTGTTCTGCTGAATTAAATGAGTTGAGAATAGTGGCTTGTGTATCACGACTGCTTTCCCAGGCGCCTTCAAGTAAAGATACAGCATGCTGTATATGGTTATGAACATCGGCATGAACAGGTCCCACTTTATGATATGAAGGATATTGATTAAATGCTTTTGCGCCTTCACCTTCGAAATACCATTGACCAAAGCGACAATCATGATCATTAACACTTGTTTCACGAGCTTCACTTGAATCCGATCCCGTTGATAGTGCGGCATAGGCATTTTGTTTATAGCGTAGATGATCAACTTTAATTAAAGCTGCAAAACTGATGTCATCAGCATATCGCATACGCTGTTCCGTATCACGAGCAGAAACGGCAAAACTTTCAAATTTAGCGGCAAATTCTGTCACTACATCACGAGATGAATCGGCCATCTCTGCCATAACCGACGAGTCATCGAGCATGGCCGTTGATTTGTGCTGAAATGTTTCTAATACATCAGCAATGCTCGCGGTTGCTTTAATGGTATTGTCAGCAAGTGTTCTAACTTCATCCGCTACAACAGCAAAGCCGCGACCTTGTTCGCCGGCACGAGCAGCCTCAATCGCCGCATTTAAGGCTAATAAACTAGTTTGATCGGCGATACTTTTGATTAAGGTAATGACACTAGAAGCTTCTTCATTAAGGTTATTCAGATCTACAATTTCAGCATTATTTTTCTCAATTCGTGTAATCACCTCATTAAGGTTATTGACTACGGTGTTAATTGAGCCTTTACTTCCATCGGCATCATTAACCATCTTTTGTGATGTCTCAGTGACAATATCCATGACCTCCTTAATCTCTTCGATACTTCTCTGATTAAGTCGTAAGTCAATCAATAAGTTAGTAGAACTTAATTGAGAAAGATCCGAGACTAATTGATTCCTTAACAAAAACTGCTGCGTGGTTTGCATCGCATCAATTGATATATTGATATTCTCAAGAGATGTGACAAAGGTGCCATGCAAACCTTGTGGGTAGGCTTTACGGAAGAACTTACCTTCACTGGCATAGTTGAATGAGGTGCTAACCTCCCTAAAATAAGCTTCAAGTTGATCCAGCATATCATTGATTTTCCATGATAAAGAACCGATTTCATCGTCATGTTCAATATGAGTAATACGCATGTCAAAATGACCGGCACTGACTTCATCTGCAACAGTACTTATTTTTTGAAGTGGGGCTAATAAATCTGAAATCCCTCTGATTGAGAAAATACCATAGCCGATGCTAAGTGCGGTAATGGCAACAATAATCCAGTCAAAACCAGTTTTAAAAAAGACGATCGAAACGATGATTAACAACAGAGCATTGTTAATATAGGCGATGGATTTAAATTTAGATGCTAAGGATAAATTCTTCATATGAGACTCCTTTATCAGCAAGTATGCCGGTGACAAGATCTAGAGAAGCTTCAATGGCATGTTTTGGTCCCGCTTTTTTTTCTGCTTCAAGCATAGCACTGTATAGTCCCGTACAAATATCAACGCTTTCCTGTTTTGGTTTTCGTCTTACAGAATAATAACCAATGACGCGGCCTTGTTGATCATAAGAGGGGGTGACGTTGGTGAATACCCAGTAAAAACTACCGTCTTTAGCCATGTTTTTCACATAGGCAAAAATTTCTTTTTCTTGTGCTAAAGTATCCCATAGCAATTTAAATACGCCACGTGGCATATCGGGGTGGCGAACGATATTATGTTGTTTACCGAGTAGCTCTTCTTCAGAGTATTTTGAAAACTCTATAAATATTCGGTTTGCATAGGTAATAATGCCCTTGGTATCTGTTTTGGAGACAATAAAGTCATTCTCTCGCATTAGTTTTTCTTCGTTGCTGGGCTCAATTTTATATTTCATGCCTGACTATCCACAATAATGTAAGGTTAACGTTGTTGCGAATCCATTCGTAAATCCACATGAATAATGCATGATTTATACCAATATCATTTTTAGTCGACAATTGATAAAATCTTTACTTAGTTCACTTTAATAAAAGTTATTTATGATCACTGCACTTATGCAAATGTCACTGTTAATTGCCTGTGGTACATTTTGGAAGACCTATGCACCGGCACATATTTCAAGTTTGGCTCATCGCCGTGCGTTAACAGATTTAGTTTTTTATATTCTGCTGCCAGCTTTAGTACTGGATGTTATCTGGCAAGCCCCCTTAGCTGGTGCCTCATTACAGATTTCATTTGTAGCGATCTGCGGCATCATCACCGGTTTAGCCTTAATGTGGATAATACTCCGCTTATTAAAGGCAAGTAAACAGCAAACAGGGGCTTTATTACTGGCTGCCGCTTTTCCTAATTCAACTTACCTCGGTTTACCCGTATTAGATCAAGTTATTGGGCCGCATACACGGGCCACGGTATTGCAATATGATTTTTTTGCCTGTACACCGATATTACTCACCTTTGGTATCTTGTTAGCTCAGTACTATGGTGCCAATAAAACGGAATTTCATCCCGTCCGTGAGTTGATTAAAATTCCAGCTCTTTGGGCCGTGTCACTGGGTATTACGCTTAATTTAAGTGGTGTTGAACAACATGAATACATTCATTCTTCTTTGTCATTATTAGCCGGCGGGGTTGTTCCTCTAATGCTGATTGTTCTAGGCATGAGTATTCAGTGGAAAAGTCTGCATTTACGTTATATGCGCTTATTACTTCCTGTGGTGCTAATCACACTGGTATTGGTTCCACTGAGTGTATTTACAATGAGTCAACTAATTGGACTCGCTACTGATACTGCCGTCATGGTGACCTTAGTCGGAGCCATGCCTACCATGGTGTTTGGTATTGTTATCTGTGAACGTTATCAGTTAGATAGTGAGCTTTATGCCGCCGCAGTGACCTTAACCACTATATTGAGTTTAGTGAGTCTACCCCTGTGGTATCAGTCTTTATTAAGCTGATCTGACCACGTGAAACCCGCTTGTTTTATGGCTTGTTTCAAAATGGTCATGGCCCCATCAATCAGTTCATTATCGCCGCGAAGGCTTAATTCGATGTGAGGATGTTCACCTAAATGGGGCAAGCTTGATAAGCGTAATTCAGGATAGTGTTGAACCACGTGGCGCATTGCTTCAATAATGTCACTTTCACGACCGTTGATGACATAAATTATTTGTTCATCACTGGGGGCGGTATTTCTTAAATCGGGATAATAGGTATTGAGTACCCATTCAATCATCGGCCATGACATTTCAGGAAAACCAGGCATAAAGTGATGCTCATCATATGAAAAACCGGGCACACGGTTTATCGTATTGGGGATAATACGACTGCCTTCGGGTAATTCAGCCATCAATATTCTATTGGGATAAGCACGCTCATCAAACTGAGCGACAATTTCAGCTACGGCTTGGGGATGAGCAGTTAAAGACACCTCAGCCACTTTAGCAACCGTTTGTCTAGTGCGATCATCTGGGGTTGCACCAATGCCACCAAAACTAAATACCAAGTCCTTACTGGCCATAGTAAAGGCTAAAAAACGCTGTAATTCTTGCGGTTCATCACCGACAATAATAGTCCAGCTTAATTCAAGACCACGTTTGGCCAGTACCGATTGCAGATGATTAAAATGTTTGTCTTGGCGTTTACCAGATAATAATTCATCACCAATAATTAAAGCGCCTATTTTCATGATTTATCCTTGGTCAGGTTTATTTCTCATAAAGTCAGCCGTTTGAACAAATGAACTCATTAGTTGCTGTGCAAAAGCCTCCTCTAAATCCATTGATTTTAATGCTTGTGCCATACAGTATAACCATTGGTCACGTTCTTCAATACCAATAGGGAAGGGTAAGTGTCTGGCCCTTAATCTTGGGTGGCCATATTGATCCGTATAAAGTGGGGGACCACCTAGCCAACCGGTCAGAAATAGATACAACTTCTCTTCGCTGATACCAATATTTTCAGGGTGCATTGCGCGAATCAGTTCAGTTTGTGGTGTATCACACATGATTTGATAAAAAGTTTGGCACAATTGGCGAACAGCAGCTTCGCCACCAATACGCTCATAAGGGGTGTTAATTTCTGACATTAGAGGGCTCAATAAAAGAATATACGGTTATTTTACCCTTGTTTAGACACGCTATAAAGCGAGAGGTTCTTGCTACAAGTTACTCATACAAGGATAATTGACGGGTTTATTATTAATTATTCGGAGAAAATTCCATGAGCGAAAAAATGACAATGCGTGTTGGTGAATGTTTATTAGCAGGTGGTCCAGCATTCACAGCAGCAGAACCTGAAGTTATTATCGGTGAATTAGACGGTCCATTTGGTACTGCATTTGCGAACCTATTAGGTGACCAAGTTAAAGGTCATACTCGTGTTTTATCATTAATGAACACTGATATGATGGTTAAGCCAGCAACAATTATGGTGAGCAAAGTTACTGTTAAAGATACTGCTTACACTAATATCCTAATGGGTACAGTTCAAGGTGCAATTTCAAACGGCGTATTAGATGCTGTTCGTAATGGTACAATTCCTAAAGAAAAAGCAAATGATTTAGGTATCATTTGTTCTGTATGGTTAAGCCCAGGTGTTGAAACAGTAGAAGATTTAGATCATGAAGCATTATTCAACATTCACCGTGAAGCAACACGTAAAGCAATTGAAAAAGCAATGAACAATGAACCAAGCATTGATTTCTTATTAGAAAATCAAGAAAAATTGGTACATAAATATTACCAAAGAGCATTAGATGCTAAAAAATAAGATTGATTAGGTCTTAAAATTTGTTTCAAGAAATCAACGGTCTATCCGCTAACCCGAATAGACCGTTTTTTTTGAGCCTTACAATTAGAAATGAAAAATACAGCTGAAGCCGATATGGATCTCTATTCCATCGACAAATTAATGCATGAAACACGACAGTTAGCGGCAAAGTACCGCATGACAACGGGCACAACATTGCCTGTGACAGGTGAAATTGCACGATTTGACGTCGCTAAAGCGCTTGATTTACACCTGATTGACGATCCCACCTTAGGTTTTGATGCCGAAGGCAAAGGTGATCGCACTGGGCTACGGGTCCTTATTAAGGGCCGTGTTATCTTTGAAGATAGTCGCTCCAGTCCACGTATCGGACAAATTAATCCTGATGGACGTTGGGATAATGTGGTGATGGTATTGTTTGATGATGACTATATGCCTGTTGAGATGTACGAAGCGACCTGTGATGACATCAAAACAGCTATAAAAACCAAACATGAAGGTCAAAGTAAAAAACGAGGCGCCATGTCTGTTGCTCAATTCAAGATCATTGGCAAACTGGTATGGACACGAGAAGATGGGATTGAACAAGAAATATGGGATAATGACGACAACTAAATAATCAAGGAGTCGTTGTAATGAGTATTTTTGGTTTTATCCTCTTGGGTGTAATTGCTGTTGCTCTCATTTATATTATTTCAATCTATAATGGCCTAGTTACTTTAAAACACAGTGTTAGCAAAGCATGGGCCAACATTGATGTGTTGCTAAAACAGCGTCATGATGAACTACCAAAGCTTGTCGAAACGTGCAAGCAATACATGAAGTTTGAGCAGGAAACCCTTGAAAAGGTTATGAAAGCTCGTTCATCAGTAGCCTCTGCACAGCAACAAGGCGATATCCCCGGTTTAGGTAAAGCTGAAAGTGCAATGCGTTTAGGTCTGGGCAGTTTATTTGCTGTTGCTGAAGCCTATCCTGAGCTAAAAGCGGACGAAACATTCCAACATTTACAAGCTCGTATTACCGGTTTAGAAAATGCAATCGCTGATCGACGTGAGTTTTATAATGAAAGCGTGAATAATAATAATGTCCGAATTGAACAGTTTCCCGACTTATTTATCGCTAGAATGTTTAATTTCAAATCGCACGATTTACTTGAGTTTTCAGATCAAGAAAAAGCCGACGTTAATCTTGGTCAATTATTTAATAACTGATGCACAATGATATTATTGCTTCATTAGCAGCTAAGATCACACAGTTAGAAGCCTATCAATTTTGGATTCTAGCCAGTCTACTCATCCTCATTACGCTATTTTCATTGTCACGTATGGCCAAGTGGTGGAATCTTGCTCGTATGATCGAAGATGTACCAACGTCTAAAGTTAGATCGGCATCACAAGGTTATGTTGAATTAGTCGGTACTGCGCAGATGATGGATGGACCAATCCTTGTCTCTCCACTCAGTAAAACAAGCTGTGTTTGGTATCGCTACAAAATAGAAGAAAAAGTAAAAAAACACGATAGTAAAGGACGCTCTCAAACCTACTGGCGCATGGTTGAAGAGGGTATAAGTGAAGATATTTTTTTTATCGAAGATGATACTGGTCGCTGTGTAATCGATCCTGATGATGCTGATGTGATTGCCACTAATAAGCGGTCTTGGACTAAACGCACAGTGATACCACCAAGACGTTATACAGAAGAATTAATTACTAATAATGAACCGTTATATGCCATCGGCTTGTTTAAAACAGTGGCTAATGTTGAGCAACAAAAACAACGACAGCAGACCAGCCACTTATTACGTGAATGGAAAAATGATCCCAATCAGCTGTTACATGATTATGACCACAATAGAGATGGTGAACTCAGCCCTGATGAGTGGGAACACGCTAGACTTGCAGCACAAAGACAGGTCAAACGTGAACATGGTGAGTTAGAAAAATTAGAACAACTGAGTGTATTAAAAAGTAGCCCGCATAAACATCAAGGGTTCATACTCTCAACAACACCTGAAAATGAATTAATTAAACAATATAAAGCGAAAGCTTTTTTAGCTATGTTTTTCTTTTTTATGACAGGAAGTATCGCTGTTTGGCTAATTAACACAAGACTAGGACTTTAATAACAATGCAGCAGGATCATATGGATCACGTGTTCAGCCAAGGTGGCTTATTATCACAATATATCGATGATTATGCCCCTAGACAACAGCAGTTAGAAATGGCTCAGGCCATTGAGAAAACATTAACTGAAGCGACGGTATTAGTAGCTGAAGCGGGCACAGGTACAGGTAAAACATATGCTTACTTAGCACCAGCCATTCTTTCTGGGCAAAAAGTGTTTATTTCGACAGGGACAAAAAACCTGCAAGATCAGCTTTTTAATAAAGATTTACCGATGTTACGAAAAGCGTTAAAAACGCCATTTCGCGCCGCCTTATTAAAAGGTAGAAGCAATTACCTATGCCATTATCGCCTTGAAATGGCTCAATCAGATCCGCTACAAAAACCACAGTATATCAATTTGCAAGCCTTATCAGAATGGTCTGGCATCACTAAAACCGGAGATCTTAGTGAAAGTGATATCTTAGAAGATAATTCATCTCTATGGTCTAAAGTCACGTCAACTATTGATAACTGCCTTGGCCAAGAATGCCCAAATTATGCCGAGTGTTTTGTCAGTGAAGCGCGTAGAAAAGCACAAGAGGCTGATATTGTTGTTATTAATCATCACCTCTTGATGTCCGATATGGCATTAAAAGCATCAGGGCGAGGCGAAATATTACCTAGTGCAGATGCTTATATTATAGATGAAGCCCATCAGTTGCCCGAGATTGCCACCCAATTTCTTGGCGATAGAATCAGTAGCCATCAAATACATGAATTGTGTCGCGATAGTCTACGGGAAATGGAACAAGATGCTAAAGATATGGGCAAAATACGTGATTATGCAGATAAAACTGAAGCATCGATGCGATCATTACGCCAAGCAGTAGGGGATAAAGAACAACGAACACCATGGCTAGTCATCGTTGACAAATTAGGTGTCAAAGGAAAACTAGATGATGTTATGGACTGCTTGCATGATCTAGCCAAGCAACTTGAAATCGCCGCTGAGCGAGGCAAGGGCTTAGAACAATGTCATAGTCGCTGTAATGAATTAATGGATACACTCGAATTATTTACTCAACAACAAGCTGATGATAATAACGTATTGTGGATTGATATTCGCAATAGCGGCATCGTCTTACATGCGACACCACAAGAAGTCAGTCAGTATTTTCAACAATGGATGGATGGCAAACCGACATCATGGATCTTTACTTCAGCAACACTGACAGTGGCAGGACGGTTTAACAATTTTAATAATCAGCTGGGCATTAATGATTCGGAAACGGCTATTTGGCCAAGTCCTTTCGACTATGAAAAGCAGAGCCTTTTATATATGCCGGCTATTCCTGTTGAGCCAAAAGAGGATAGTTATAATACATATATAGCAGAGATTGCTAAAGATATAATTAGCCACAGCAAAGGACGAACATTTCTATTATTTACCAGCTATCGCGCAATGCATAGTGTTGCTGATGCATTAAAAGAGCTAGATGACTATCCGTTAATGATTCAAGGAAGCGCATCAAAATCAAGCTTATTAGAAGAATTTCGAGATCACGGTAATGCCGTATTATTGGGTACCAACAGCTTTTGGGAAGGTGTTGATGTCCGTGGTGAGGCATTATCATGTGTGTTGATTGATAAGATACCGTTTGCTTCACCTGGTGATCCAGTTCTGCAAGCACGAATTGATGGACTGCGAGAGCGGGGCGGTAATCCCTTTTCAGCCATTCAAATTCCTGCTGCTGTTATTCAATTAAAGCAAGGTATTGGCCGACTTATTCGTGATCCAAAAGATTACGGTGTACTTGTCCTGTGTGATCCACGATTCTTAACCAAGCCCTACGGTAAATTGTTTTTAAGAAGTTTACCAGCTATGCCGATCACACAAAATAGTGATGATGTCGCACAGTTTTTTGAAGATAAAAAAATATAATAACAACGCAAACAGCATTACAAAAGTTACTCATAACATTGATTTAAATCATTATTTTTATTTATTAACGCTCAAGATAAGAAAGGGCAGTCATAAATGAAAGCTCTTGAAACTGTTTCAAACCAGTATCACTAAAATTCATTTGCAGCTGACTTTTTTTCATAATCTCTTTACAGTGAGAGGGTGAAATTAAGCTGACAGATACATTATCCATAAGCTGTATGGCTGCTTCTAATTTAAAACCAACCGCCCCCCCGGCAAATTTACCTTTAGTCATTCGCTCACGAATCACAATATGTTCAATTTGGTAATCTTCCACTAATTTAGCAAAATCAAACTGAAACTTCTTTAATTGTTCAGTATCAGTCGCATCAGCAATGCTTAGTCTTTTAACACGACATTCGTGTAAAGCAAATAAACCATCTTTTAAAGACATAAGACAGATAATTGCATCATTGCCTTTAATTTCGACACCACATATTTTCATTATAAAACTCAACACGATCAAAAGGGATATAGTACTATTTTCAGACAAGATTAGCGTTAAAATTTCGTATTATTTGATAAGGGCCACACAATGATAACCTTATACGGCAGTGGACAATCACGATCATTTAAAGTGTTATGGGCACTCGAAGAGGCTCAACTTAGCTATGAATATAAACAAGTCAACATTGGCAGCTCTGATGAAAATGGCACCCAAACTCAGGCATATAGACTGCTTAATAGCCAAGGGAAAGTGCCCGCATTAGTTGATGGCAACTGTGTAATCACAGAAAGTGCGGCAATTTTAAATTACCTTGCTGCTTTAGTTCCAGATGCCAAACTGATGCCTGCCAGTGACGATCTTGCAACTCGAGCCTATTATGATGAAGTGTGTGCTTTTGTTTTATCTGACTTAGAACAACCACTGTGGTCCAAAGCAAAACATAGTTTTATTTTACCCAAGGAATATCGCTTGAAAGGCATTCGACACTCAACACAATGGGAATTTGCTAAATCAGTTAAAGCACTTGAGCGTTATCTTGCTGACAAAGAATTTGTGATTAACAATCAATTTACCATGGCTGATATTGCCATTGCCTATACATTAAACTGGGCTACAAACGCTAAGTTTGAATTACCTGAACACTTATTAAATTATTGTCAGGCAATGTATCAGCGACCAGCATGTTTGCGTGCATTAGAAAAAGCATAAACTCACCACAGTTTTTATTATGAACAATTTCTTGCAGTCGAAATAATGAGTACTGATTTGTTTCAACATTCTGTCAATCCTTACATTCCAAAATGGAAAACCAATAGGTATTGTTACAGAACAATATGCTTAAATTCAAATTTTGGCCCAATTTCAACTAATTTAACGAAGGAGCAATTGTGTCGTTAGTGAGTACATACACATTCCTTACAATCGATTCCTACAAACGCTATTTAACATAATATACATTATGCGAACCTATTAGTATTTCACAAAGCGTGCTTTATAAGCATGAGTAGTAAAAATTAATAACAATGAGATTTGCATCATGCGTGAGAACGCTGACACAGAAATACGTGAAGCGTATTTTGTACTAGGAGCTGAGAAAACAGTTTTTTATATTTAAAGCATATCGAATTTTTTCACACACCTGCTAACCTATTTTTTAGATATACATTAAACAATTTGAAATTTAAATTTCGTCATACAGTACAGGCAGAATGTGTATTACATTTAAATTCTGTTCATCAAGGGAGAACGATCATGAAAGTATAATTTAAGCTACGGGCCCCCTATTATTCCACTAAGTGCCAGGAGCGGTCACGGTATTCGTAAAAGAACTTACCCGCACATTTAGGTTAATATTTATTCAAGGTATTAATAAGCACTTTAATTTCGATTGGCTTGCTTGTATTAACACCCTACCATCTATATTTCAGGTAAGTTGGTAGCGATTAAAATTCAACCCAAAAAGTGGCACCTTTATCTGGGGTATTGAAGACACCAATCTCTCCACCCATTAGATCGACCAGACTTTTACTAATTGTTAAGCCAATTCCTATCCCCAATATAGCGGAATCTGCGTGTTCAGATCGTTTAAATGGTTCAAATAAATCATGTAGAATCTCATCTGACACACCCTCTCCTTCATCACTTACACTCAAACGCACTTTTCCATTATCTTCTTGAGAACATGAAAGTATTATCGTTCCATTCTCACTGTTATATTTAATGGCATTAGACGCGAAATTCAAGAGTATTCTTTGCAATTTATTGTAATCAGCTTTCACCATAAATGCAGGTTCATTTATTACCGTGTTAACAACATTGATGGAGTATTTCTCAGCCTCAGCTTGAATTAAAGTCGTAATTTGAGCAAAGAGTTCATTGATATTAATGCTGTCTATAGACGCCTCCACCTGACCTGATTGAATGTCCGACAGTGTAAGTACATCATCAATTAGTTTTAATAGATGTTCACCACTTTCCGTTATGTATGACAATGAATCTAATTGGTCATTTGACAAAGGATTAGAGCTATCAGACTTCAATAGCTGTGAAAAACCTAAAATTGAGCTCATTGGCGTTCTAAACTGATGCCCCATCGATGCTAAAAACTCAGATTTTGCTTTACTGGCTTGCTCAGCTTCGTATTTTGCCAAAAACAAGCTACTTTCAGCCATTTTATGCTCAGTAATATCTCTAGAGTAAATATTGACATAAGTGGCATTTGAAATAGGCATAACATTAAACTCTTGAACACCATCATCAGTAATGTATTCAAAAGTGATACTCTTCTTTTCAATCTTAACTTGATCTACTGGTTCTCCTAAAAATGAAGGAACAATATCTCCCTCATGACAACTCCATTTACTTAAGAACTTTAGCCCAGCAGGATTTGAGTAAAGTAATTTTTTATTCTTATCGATCCTAAATACAGGCTCCATATTTTCTTCTGGCAGGCTCGCAACAACCTTTAGCTCTTGTGTCAATATAAGCGATGTCACCTGGCTATCATGCAGTTTTTTACCTGAAGAAAACACAATAAACATATACATTAATACAACAGGAGAAATGGTATTCAACAAGCTGTCAGATGACATTAACATGGAAATAAAGGTCAGAGATAACGAACCGATGAAATAAGCAGAAAACCCAGAAAAAACAAGTGTCAGCGTTGATACCGATCCTGCTGTTAGCCCAGCAATCAACATCACCATAAGTATTTGAATAACAGCTATAGAATAGATACTCGCTAAAAGCACTGTGGCGCCCCAACTAAGTCCAATAGCTAGTAACACAACTGTATACCACCGCTTTACTCTTAATGCTTTCTCTTGCGTTAACCTAAGCGAATAAAGCCGGTTCACAATAAGAATGCGAAACAAAGCCAAGACAATATGAGTTATCATCCATATCGCTAATATGTGCCTTGGAACACTATCAAGCAATATCCATCCAGCAAGTAATGCAATGATGAAATTAGAAGACACGCTAATTAATAAATTGCTTTTGAGGCTCTCTACCAATTCTGGCAAGACTCTCAGGCTATCACTACTTGTTGTTGATATTTGCATAAATAATAGTTGGGTTAAATAGGTTTAAGATAATTGACATTGATTCTAATTTCAATGCACAAGTCTGCTGCCAGTGTACCTTAATGTGAAAATACACTAAACTCATTACGACCCGCCTCCTTCGCTTGGTAAAGCGCCATGAAGCCCATTAGTCAATCGTGCTTGTTCTGCATGTTGTGCTTTAAATGACTGCCATGAGGTATCAATTTCCTCTACTTGGGACGATATTTGTAATGTGCCATAGCCAAAGGTGATCGCCATTGCTAATAGCAGTGTAATCACGATAGATAATTCACGTAATGATAAAGGCTTTGTATTCATTTTTCATATCCTTGAAACAGAGGTGAATAAACCGCCTATTTGTTAAGATAAATATTTATTCAATAGTTCAACAAACCCTTTAATATCAACTGGCTTAGTGATGTAGTCATCAAATAGTCCTTCAGCAGATTGGAGGTCATGCTTCATCGCCGCAGCTGTTACAGCAATAATAGTCTTGTTTTTATAGTATTCATGCTCTCTTAATTGCATCGCTGCTTCTTTACCGTCTATGCCTGGCAAATGAATATCCATTAAGATTAAATCAAAATCTTGTTCTAAGGCAGCTTCTAATCCTAGCTCGCCTGTTTCAACCATTTTTAATGTATGAGGCTGTCTATCAAAAATGGATTGCATTAAGCGTCTATTTGCAGGGCTGTCTTCTACATACAGAACATCTTTACCCGCAATATTGATTTCTTCTGCTAACACCTCTTTTTCCACTGACTCAGGTGTTTCAAGCTCTTCTACTGACTGATTTTCTGCTAGAGGTAATTCAATCCAAAAGGTTGAACCTTGTCCTTCAATACTTCTAAACCCTATCGTTCCACCCATTAGTTCAATCAAGTCTTTAGTTACCACAAGACCTATACCCGTTCCTTCAATGGCAGAGGTTTCTTGTCCTAGTCGGTTAAATGCACCAAAGACATTGCCGTGTTGACCTTCAGGGATACCGATACCTGTATCAACGATATTAAGCTTGAGGGTATTGCGTGTTGTAGTCGCCCAATCAATGGTCACGCTACCTTGCTGTTTATTATATTTTATAGCGTTACTGATGAGGTTAATAATCACTTGTTTGAGCTTAGTATAGTCCGCTGAAACAATCCTACCTTCTTTTGATTCAATATTGAGCTGAATAGTAGCTTTAGTGGCTATTGGCGACATTAATGATTGAATATCCGTCATCAATTCAGCTAATTGAATAGACTCAATAGACACTTCAAGTTGTCCAGCCTCAATAGTTGATAACTCTAATACGTCATTAACAAGGTTTAGCAGGTGATGGCCACTAGACACAATATAGTCGACGCTTTCTTTCTGGTCTTGAGTTAAAGGTTGTTGTGTATCACTCTTTAATAACTGTCCAAACCCTAAGATGGCATTAAGGGGGGTTCTTAATTCATGGCTCATTGAAGATAAAAATTCTGATTTGGCTTTATTGGCTTTGTTTGCCGTAACTTTTTCATTCTCTAGCGATTGCTGTGCTTGTTCATTTGCAATTGCCAAGCCCATCATTGCACTAATACTAGATAGCATTTCTAGGCGCTCAGGAGCTCTAGATGGAAATGGCTCGGTATACAAATACATAACACCTAAAACTTCATTCGCAAACTTCAAAGGAACGATGTAATGCCCATGCTCAGTCATACCTTCAAATCTATGTTCATGCTGATGGTCGTCAAAACAATTATCAGATATTTTTAGCATGCCACTAACTGCCGCGCGACCACATAGGCAGTCACCCATATTGATACATTCCTCTTTAAGAAGAAATTCTTCTGAGAACTCACCAAACATAGAAAGCATATGAAGCTTATCATTTTCAACTAAAAATACACCTGCCTTCTGCTCGACTTTCATTTCATCAAACTGACATAAAATGCTCAGAACCTGCTCTATACGCACTTTGAGTTTTAAAGGTTTTTGTAATGTTTGGGAGATTTCTGCTCGAACACGAGCTTGCTGTTGCTCATTCTGACTTTTGAGTTCTAAATTTTTTATTTTAGTAATATCAGTACGCATAGCAATGTACTGTTCTGGCTTACCTTGTTCATTTAATTGAGGAACAATCGTTGATTCAACCCAATAGAGAGAACCATCTTTAGCTTTGTTGTGTATCTCGCCATGCCAAACATTTCCATTTGCAATTGTTCGCCACATATCTTTGAAAAATGAATCAGGATGAAAATCAGATTTTAATATTCGATGGTTCTGTCCGATTATTTCATCTTTAGAATATTGACTAATTTGTTCAAACTTTTCATTCGCATAAACAATTACCCCTTTCACATCAGTGATACTAACAATAGCGTGCTCATCAAGGGATTTCTTTTGAAAAAGAAACTGCTCATTATCTTTCTTAAGACGCAAGGCTACTTCTTGGTTTGACCTGCGATAGATATAGAACGCTCGTATTTGCCATACAGTTAAAACAACTATCAGGAACATAAGTGTAGACAATACATTGCCTGCCTTCCCAAGTTCTGCATCCATAAGAGCTTTTAGGGTTTTAATAGTTTCATTAAACGATTGCCCAACAACACTATATTCGACGTCGAACTGTTGGTCGAGCTCTGAGCCAGCACCCGCTGTTAATCCAGTAGAATATCTAGCCTTTGTTAATAAAGTTAGTTTATTTACATCCCGAATGCTAGCAACAATTTTTTGTTTTAATTCAGGCTTGTTATGTTTTTTAACTCTTGCATTCAGTGCTAACGTAGCATTATCAAGTTGAGCCAAAATATCGATAATATTTACAGAGGTATCTCCAGACAGGAGCTCCTCCAGCCAAAGGTGAGACTCAGATATGTTTAACTGGGCATTCATTACAACAAATGTTGTATCTGAATATAATTGGACAAAGTGTCGGGTACTGAATTTCTGATAGGCTATTATCGAGGTGATAATAACTAGAATTACAATTGGAAGAGAAAATAAAGCTCTACTTGTCGTTATTTTACTTTCTTTTATTTTCATAATATTTCAATACATGCTGAGAGGGTAAGACTTTGCCACGGATTTAATATTACGCGAGCATGCTGGAAATACTGATAAGCTCTACGACTTACTAACTGTAACCTTAGGTTTAGGGCTAGCATATCACAATATCATTATATTATAATGCGGCAAGATACAAATCATTATGAGGTGCCTCACCTCCTCATACACTCAACGCCACATTAGTTCAGCTCTTCGATACCAAAGGGGATTCAATAGTTAACGCTCTAGCTGTCCGCTTCGGGTCGGCAGCGACCTCTGAACGATTCGTCGCTAACGTGCCAAAAACGGTCACCCTTCCACAAAGGGTTTTGAATTATTAAACTTTTACAGGCTGTAATGGTTTAATGAATTAGGACACCAAGTTAGATATTATCAAAAAGATGATTGACCGCTTAGGTTGTGGATTCAACCGCTCGATGCAGCACATGCATTAAATAAATATATACCTCACTGATGATCGGTTTGAGCCCTTTCTCACTAAAACATAAATTCTAACATTGATGAATACAGTATTTTGTCCGTGTTATATTCCGTTTTTATCAACATGTAAAACAAATTTTGAGATAGAGCTTGATAGTAAGTACAATCTCAAACTATTTAATTATAAAAAGCTTCAACAACTCCTTTCAGCGTGATCATAAGCGGTTGTCCCCGACGGTCTAGGGCCTTAGGAGAAGCGACTTTCACCCAAGCTTCACTGATGCAATATTCCTCGACATCGGAACGCTCTTTGCCATTAAGACGAATACCGATATTGTGCTCGAAAATTTCTGCCACATGATGTGGGCTACGGGGGTTACATGAAAGGCGATCCGGTAAAGCTGGTAGCGATTTAGTGTCATTCATAATGGTGGCCTGAAGTAAATGAAGTACGTTATTGTAGACAATATAGTCCGAGTGCTCAACAACTGCAGTATAGTATGACGTGAATTTACGCCGACTCTTAATTCAAACACGCTACTATCACTAAAAGTATTGGCCCTACGGGCAGCAACCAATGATCAGACTGCCCTGTTTATTTCAAAGCTAGACCCGATCAAACACGACTTTTAGTCTTCCGTGTAGCAATTGCAAGCTGTGGATTATCAGGCCAGGGATGTTTTGGATAGCGGCCTTTCATTTCTTTTTTAACCTCGTGATAAGAGGACAGCCAGAAACCGGCGAGATCTTGTGTGATTTGCAGCGGTTTGCCTGCGGGTGACAAGAGGTGAATCAACAAAGGTACTTTGCCTGCGATAACAGCAGGGCTTTGTTGGCAGCCAAACATTTCCTGTAGTTTTACTGCCAGCACGGGCGGAGTCTCTGTATAGTCGATGCGGATCTTAGAGCCAGACGGTACTTTTAAGTGAGTTGGTGCCAGTTTGTTGAGTATTTGCTGTTTTTCCCAAGGCAGTAATGCATGCAGGATCGCCGTTAAATTAATTTTATTAAAGTCATTTAATAGGTTTACCTCGTTCAGATAAGGCGCCAACCAACTCTCTAGTGTAGAAAGCAAGGCTTCGTGACCAACATCTGGCCAGTTAGCATCCTTATCAATGGAGCGAACTAATGAAATTCTGGCACACCATTGCTGAAGCTCTGGAGTCCAGCGTAGAAGTTTAAGTCCCTGTTTGCGGATATGCTGAATCAACGCCCTGCTTTTAGCTTCTGTAGGTACAGTGTTTAAGCGCTTTCTCTGTAGCGTTAATACGCCGATTTTTAGCCGCTCTTCGGCAATAAATCGATTCGTTTTTTTATCCCACTCGGCAATGGTTTCTAGCTCAATAACGCCGTTCAGTACGGAATCGAACAGTCCTTCATCAAGTTTCACGGCTGAGCGAATAACATCCCCCTGCCCCCCCTGTTGACTTGAAACGTCTGCGACCACGAGCCAGCCACTATTAGCAAGGTGATGATGCCCTATCAGCTTAGCACTTCGTCCATTGGCGAGTTGATAAGCACCTGAATGCCGGCGACGTGCGATTCGATCTGGATAGGCACAGGCGAGCAAGTAACCAGGCAATTGATCAGCGGTTATCAAATGCGTTACTTTACTGGGCCGTTTTAACTTTGCTGCCTGTTGTTCGAACTGTTGTGCTAATTGGCGAGTATGTCGTAACCAGCCCTGATGCATTGGCGGACAATTAGTTTTTCCGTTTAATACGTCAAGACGGTAGCTAATATCTGCATTGTCATTACTAAATGGGTCGCGGTCAGATAATAGGCTAGCTAGTAAGGCCGCTGGTTTGATACAACCGATCTCGGTGCCGCACAATAATAGATGGGCGAGCCTTGGGTGAATCGGCAGTGACGTCATGGCCTGACCATGATCGGTCAGCAGCCAGCCATTAGCTTCGCGTTTAATTGCACCTAGTGACTTGAGTAAATCCATAGCCTGTTGCCAGAGTCCTTTTGGTGGTGGATCAATCCAGCATAATTCCCTTGGTTCATCTACGCCCCATTGTAATAATTGTAGTGCCATCGGGGCCAGATCTGCATTTAGAATTTCAGCCATGCCGTGTGCTGCGAGTTGTTGTTGCTGATCAGCCGACCAGATTCGGTAACATTTACCAGGCCTTAGCCGACCTGCTCGTCCAGCTCTTTGTACACTGGATGCTTGCGAAATTTTGACTGTGTGTAAACTTGTCATGCCAATCGATGGATTAAATTTTGCTTCCCTCTCTAGGCCACAATCGACCACAATATCAACGCCATCAATGGTCAAGCTGGTTTCTGCAATATTGGTGGCCAGCACAATTTTTTGATCATTTGATTGTTTACCTGAAAGTGGCGCAATGGCTTGTTGTTGTTGTTCAATCGATAGGTTGCCATAGAGCGGACGCAGGTGAATACCCGGTGATTTTCTAGCGGAAATCCAGTTTGAAAGCTCAGCTGCCGTACGTCGAATTTCTGCCTGCCCGGGTAAAAAAGCCAGCACGCTACTGTTTGGATTTTCGTCAATCGCCTGCTTAACAGTGGCGACCATACGGTCAATTACACGATCTTTTGCTTGTCGCGCCAGACCGTAAATAATATCAACAGGGTAAGCCCTGCCTGCACTTTTTACCACGGCTGCGCCGCCTAGCAATTCCGATGTAGCATTGCTATCGAGCGTCGCCGACATGACCAGAATTTTTAATGGGTCCTGCTCATCTCTGAACAGAGCTCGACCTTTCAGGCACAGACTGAGCGCCAGATCAGAATCTAGGCTGCGTTCGTGAAATTCATCAAATATCACCAAACCCACCTCATCTAACGAGGGATCATGCTGCAACATCCGGGTAAGAATACCCTCAGTGATTACCTCCACCTTTGTCTGCTTCGTGACCTTAGTATCTAAGCGCATACGATAACCAATCGTTTGCCCAGGACTTTCATTCAAAAGGCTTGCCATGCGATATGCAGCAGATCTAGTGGCGATTCTGCGCGGCTCTAACATTAGGATTTTTTTGTGTTTTAGCCAAGGCTCATCCAACAATGCAAGCGGAACTAAGGTGGTTTTACCCGCGCCAGGCGGTGCTTCAAGTACGACCTCATGGCGCTCAGATAATTGCTGTTTAAGATAGTCTAAAATATCTTCAACAGGTAGGCCCAATGGGGTCACGGCGATGCCTCTAGCAGTCGGTTTGGAGTAGTATGATAGTAACTCAAAATGAGACTAGGAAACTATAGATTTATTTCCCTTGCTTCAACAAATTGAGATGTAATACCTCGTTTTGAACGAATAGCTACCTGTGTACAATTCATCGCTAATGTGCCAAAAGTGGTCCATTACCTTATCATTATAGTTAGTAGCAAATTTGCTATAGAAGTTAACTTAATAGCTTTCATCTATAAAGACCCGCCAACTCTCTAGTACAACGTGGAAATCAGCTATGCCACAGAAAGCTTCTGACTCACCGTCGTAAAGAGACAGTGCATCTTCAAGTTCAAACTCTTCACCACTTTCAAGTTCATTGGCAAAAACCCTAACTTCTTCCCTATCGATTTCAATTGATAGCGCTTTACCTACCCAACGCCAGTTTGTCAGCTGATTGAACTGCAATTTGGCGATGACTTGGCAGATCTCTGCATATTTTTCGTCACACCCGCCTAGCTCCTCGACAAACCAAAAGCCTAATGCTTCTTGCCCCATACTAAAGTCAGCAACTAATTTACCCGTCAAAGTATTACGTCGAAATTCATATTCCATAATTTTCATACCTAAAAAACATATCTATTCAAATTTTAACTCAATGCACTAAAAGCGGGCTAATAATAAAGTGGCAACTGTTTTGCGGCTTCAGCACCAGTGAGAATTAATGTGGAATGCCTGCAGTGGGTGCTGAACTTCGAATTACAGTTAGCTGAATACACAGTTAAACTAAAGCTACAGTCTAAAATCACTGACCAACTATTGCATCGACCGGTTGAATCCACAGTCAAAAGCAGACATTCAATGCTTCCAGACTAGTGCTTTATTAGCTCTTGCCAGTTCGTTCCGTCAATAAAAGTCTTCCTGTTATCATAAGCGATACGATGCGTGCTGTGGCAGCGAGCACATGCCTGAACAGCGAGTCCACCGAGTGCTTTTCCTTGTTGTTTTTTTGTCCCCTTGGCCAGGCTCTGTTCTAAGTCAGCTAGTGTTTCTATCATTTTCACATCAGGATAGACCTTAATATCTTTTTTATGGCACTGCACACAGGTTTCACCCTGTAACTCGATACCATGTTTGAGTTCAGACAAGGAAGATAATGCAACATCCCGTTTGCCGTCTGTAGAGGCGATTTTTATCTGGTTCAGCTGTCGAATTAGTGCTTGCATATGCTTTTTATAATCCGCTGATTGACTAAGTTTAACCGACGAAAAATCTGCTGCACGGTACATTGTTGCAACAGTAACTCGGTAGTCTTGATGGCATGAGTCACAGCTTGTATTCAATTTATCAAGTGCAAGGGATATCCTTTTTTGGTCCCTGTCTTTAACGCTTACTTGTAACTGATTTAATGCTTCCACATCTAGCTTTTTATCCCACTCAGGAACCATCTCACTTATTTTAAGATAATGTTTACTTAACTGCGCAGTCCATTTATCTAAAAGTTCATTCTCATTACTGCTTGCATAAAGTTTGACGGCCTGTATTTCACGTCGGATTTTAAACATATTATGCAACCATTCCTGCCGTTTATTCTCTGGCATATACCACTTTGCCAATGACGCTGGTGGTATTTTATGTAGATTAACCTTGTCTTTATGGGTATAAACAATGGTGACCACGACCGCAATAAGGAGGCACTGTAGCAAAATAAAATGTGTCCATCTCATGAGAATAAATGACCCCTAATTGCGTGTATGGATAATGATGCTAATTATAAGTCATCAATGACAATAAAGGCCTCTTTTAATTGAATACTTTAGTTTGTAGATTCAAGCGGTCGAGAGGGCGACCTTAGATAATGTAATTAGATCCATCCTTTGAAGCAGTTATTTGTTTAACGGCAGTTTTATATTTTTTTATTAAGTGGTGTTTGAGTTATGGCCACTGTTTTTGTCTGATATTTTTAATTGTTCCGATTTCGATTAGATGACTTAGCACCACGACGTCCACGTCCCTGAGATTGGCCTCGACGTTGTGGCTTAGGATCTGCTTCAAAATTACCATACTCCTCGTCTTCCGATGAGCCTGCTGACACCCTCTCACTGGGCGCAAAACCTGGAATGATATCGCACTGAAACTGTCGGCCAATGAGACGTTCAATAGACTGTAACTGCTTAGCTTCATCCGCACTGAACAATGAAACTGCTAAACCAACAGTGCCAACACGACCAGTACGACCAATGCGATGCACATAATCTTCTGCTACATAGGGGAGATCAAAATTAACCACGCAAGGCAGTTGATTTACATCAATACCCCGAGAGGCAATATCAGTGGCGACCAATACTATAATCTTGCCGTTTTTAAAGCCTTCTAAGGCATGTGTACGTGCATGCTGGGTTCTGTTCGCATGGATTGATTCGGCACTAATAGCGGCATGTTTAAGCTCGACCACCAAATTATCCGCACCCTGCTTGGTACGAGTAAAGACCAACAGTTGATGCCAATTATTCTTTTTAATCAGGTGAATCAACAGCTCGGTCTTACGCTCTTTGTCTATCGGATGTACTGTCTGCTTAATTGTATCGACCATTTTGTTCGCAGCAGCCACTTCAATCAAAAGTGGATTATTTAACATCCCTTTAGCAAGCGACTTAATCTGTTTAGAAAACGTCGCTGAAAACATCAAGGTTTGACGTTTGTTAGGCAGTAGCATTTGGATACCACGAATATCGTCGATAAAACCCAAATCTAACATGCGATCAGCTTCATCCAAAACTACTATCTCAAGCTGATCAAAGTTAACCGCCTGCTGTTTATAAAGATCAATTAAACGACCAGGCGTAGCAATAAGCACATCCACACCCTCTTGCAGCCGAGCTATCTGCGGCTCAATCCTGACACCACCAAACACAGCAGCAGAGCGAATATTCATATGACGGCTGTAGTTTTGAACGCTGTCGGCAACCTGCGCAGCAAGTTCACGGGTTGGCGTAATAACTAAGGCTCGTACATAGTGAGCCTGCGGATTAGGGCCGCCAGACAATAGCTGCACCATCGGTAGCGTAAAGCCAGCCGTTTTACCCGTACCAGTATGGGCCACCGCCATAATGTCACGCTGACTAAGCGCTGCCGGAATAGCTTCAAGCTGTATCGGTGATGGCGCGGTATAACCTTGTTCTGCAACGGCTTGCAATAGTTCATCACACAGGCCTAAAGAGGCAAATGACATAGGTGAACATCCTTTGATTGAGTAATATAGTCCCTGTTGTCGGCAGAGTAAGGTTTACACTATTGTTAGCTGAAAGGTGTAAGAATACGTCAAATATGTGTTTTAAAGTAAGAAACATAGGATTGAAGGGCTGCTGAATCCGTAAAGACAGTAGCAAACAATTGCTTAATTCATTCAAGATTGCTTCTATTATATATTGTAAGATTCATTTTTTTCTTAGCTTCAATATCAGCACCTATTAGACATGATTGTTATTTTTAACGGTTAAAAGTGTCTAGCAAAATATGGGAAGTCCAGTCAGTGTCACTGGTGATTTTTGATGAGGGTTATTACACGATTTAACTTTCAGCATGCTTTTAAGTGGGAGCTAAATCATAGTTAAATTATGCAAAGTCGGTGATATCTTCAACTCTGTTTGATAGTTAGTGTGTCTAAACTAATAATGGAGGCTGGGGTTGGATTTAAACCAACATAAGTGATGTTGCAAACCACCGCATAAACATTCTGCCACCCAGCCATTATAGCTATTTTACTATTTATTCTATCCACTCGCGTTATTTAAAAACATTATCTAATCAGTGTAAAATAAATGCTTGGCATAATTACTGATTGTTTTAATTGAAATGGCTAAGATTTGCTTGTCATTATAAGCATCGCTAAAAAAACCTATCAATTTAAATTTGTGTGTTGCAGCTGGTTAATTTCATCAACGGTATATCTCGGTGTAATATGTTGAGGGCAATTCCAATCATAAGCTTGGATTTTAAATATTACAATTCGTTCAATACGCGCCTTGTAACCATCAACTTGTAGACGTTTCACTAACTCTTCATCCTCATCTGCTTGAATTATTGTTGATTCAGCCCAAACTTTGAGCCGAGTTTGGCTGGGGTAGTCGATAAGAAATAATGAGGTTTTATTATTATCCTTAATATTACCAGTACTGATGTACTGTCCATTACCCCGAAAATCCACATAGGCAACCGTCGATTCATCAATAACGTTAAGGAAGCCTTTAGGACCACCGCGAAACTGAACATAGGGCCAGCCATTGTCGCCAACGGTTCCCATATAAAAACTATCTCTTGATTGAATAAAAGCAACCTCCTTATAAGTAAGCTTAAATCGATCGCCTGATGTTTCCATTCGAGCATATGAATTTCGTGTGCCATGAAACTCTTGTACTTGTTTGACACTGTCTGTAAAAGCAAATTGTGTGAAATTCTGATTCATAATTAGCGACCTCCTGTGGAAAAAGAAATACAGGAGACCCTTTGGCCTCCTGTAATCTAGTTTTTTATTTTGCGGTGTTGCTAGCAAGCTTTTTATCAGCTAAAAAACGTTTGATATGAGCGGCAATGACATCAACATCTTCTTCTAGTGCAAAGTGACCTGTATTGAGTAAGTTGAAATCAACGTTTTTCAAATCACGTTTATATGGATGCGCACCTGCTGCTGGGAAAATTTCATCTTTATCTCCCCATACAATCAATGTGGGCGGTTGATGTTCTCGCATATACGCTTGCCATTGTGGGTATAGCGGTGGATTTGAGCCATAGCTATAGAACAGTTGCAGTTGTATATCAGTATTACCTTCACGATCTAATAACGGTTGCACATGATCCCAAGTATCAGGGCTTATACTTTCAGCATTACGAACGCCGTTGGTGTATTGCCATTTTGTCGCCCCTTCAGTGACTAAGAAACGTAGCGCATCATCATTGCTCATATTGGGTTGTTTGTATGCCGCCTTGATATTTTTCCACCAATCATTATCTAAGCCTTTGTTCACTGCATCACGATTTTTCCAATAGGCTTGAATGGGCTCCCAAAAATTATTGTTGATGCCTTCAATATAGGCATTACCATTTTGAATAATCAACGATTCAACACGCTGAGGATTTTTTGTGGCAATACGAAAACCAACAGGTGCGCCATAATCCATTAAATACAGACTGTAGTTATCTAAGCCTACCGTATCAATAAACTTACCCACGACATTGGCAAGATTATCAAATGTATAGTCAAACTCATTAACAGCAGGCATTGAACTCTGACCGAAGCCAGGATAATCTGGTGCTACAAGGTGAAATCTTTTAGATAATTGAGGGATCAGCTCACGAAACATATGAGAAGACGTTGGAAAGCCATGTAGTAATAGAATGGTTGGGGCATTGGGATCGCCTGCTTCACGATAAAAAATCTCCTGGCCTTCAACCGTCACCGTTTTATATTTAACATCACTGAATGATTCTGTTGCAAAAGAAGGTGCAGAAACTGCAAAGTTTAATGCCATGCCGGCTAATGCTAATTTTAAAAGTTTTGCTGTTTGAATATTCATTATAAATTCCTCTTGATAGTATTTTTAAACTGAAAATTGAGCATTAGCCAAATCAAATTCGCTACTCTGGATTAACTCAGATAACTCTTTAAATCCACCGATAGGCTTTTTATCAATATAGATTTGTGGCACGGTGCGCGCCCCACTCTTTGCTAACAGTTGTTGTACTTCTGCGTTATTACTTGTTGCATCCACTTCTTGATATGAAATACCTTGCTGCTTTAACAAGTCTTTAGCTGCATGACAATAACTACATGTCGGGCTGGTTAATATTGTTACTTGATTCATGACATTATCCTTAAGATACCAAATTGGTGACTAGGGTATTGCAGAAGCTATGCCAGCCTATTGATTACCAAACTAATCCATATATTTCATGTAATTAACTGATATATCTCGAATCTTTATACATTGCATTAATGATTGTAAAGAACGATATATCGTGCATTAGCGATATTGTGTTGTTTGTGTGAGGACAAGATAATGTGTGGAAATAGCTTTTGATAAGACACGATCTATTTTTGAGGCAAGCTCAAATTATTAACCTAATATGATATCCCTATCGTCAGCCCTTTAAATATAAGCAATTGCTTGATGACATTAGACAAAATAGAGCCGATACTACAAAGCTAAGGGATATGATATTTATTCCATCACAGCTATAGGTATCATTGGAGATATTTCAACTCGGGAGAGGCTAACTAAACAAAAGAACACTGAGTGAGTCTATGTCTAGTAAGTTAATAAAACTAAAAGCAAATGATATTACAGTGGGCCAGCCACTACCGTGGCCTATATGTGACAGTAACGGCTTATTTTTAGTTAGACAAGGCTTTGTTATAAAGTCTTCTGAGTTAGTTGAACATTTAATTGCTCGTGGAATTTATGGCCAACAGTCAGATCGGGACTCAGCCAATACACCCCCTCTCGCGGTGGCTAAACCAGTTGCACCTCATGACCACTCACTATTTTCTATATTAGAAGATGTTGCCAGCCAGTTAGCTATTACATTGGCAAGTTGTAGAGATAAAAATATTAACTTTACTAACGAAATAATGGCATTGGCGGCAATTATTCAGCATGAGTGTGATCATAATCCAGATGCAGCCTTAGCATCATTGTTCATATTGGACACTGGAAGTTATCCCATAAAGCATTCTCTGGATGTAGCAGTAATCTGTGAAGTAATGGCTCATGATCGTACCGTTTTACGAGAACAAAGAAAGTCAGTCATTGCTGCTGCTTTGACGATGAATATTTCAATGATTGAATTACAAGAAAAGCTGTATCGACAAGAGGCTGATGTTCCTCTCACGACAGAGCAAAAACAAGTGATTAAATCGCATCCTCAACAAGCAGTTAACATGTTACGTCAAGCTAATGTTGAAGATGCATTATGGCTTAAATGTGTGCTGGCACATCATGAAACAAATACCGGCACAGGTTATCCAAATCATTTGCTTGGTCAGCAATACCCTAAAGAGGCACAGTTGATTAGATTAGCCGACCAATATTGTGCTCTGATGTCCCCTAGTTACTACCGTGAACCCGCCCTTCACATAGGTGTTTTACGTGATATTTTGCTTGATAAAGGCAAGGTAGTTGAATCAGATATTGAAGAATTGCTTATTAAAGAATTAGGGCTTTACCCACCTGGGCTAGTGGTTGAATTAGAAACGTCAGAAATTGGTGTTGTCACCGCATGCGGTGACAAAGTAGGTACACCAATAGTCCACGCTTGTAAAAATTCAACTATTGGTAATTATGATCACCCTAAAATGCGTAATACAGCAATACATGGCTACAAAATAATTAAGGTACTGCGTAGTGACGATCCTGAAATCACCTTTGATAAAAGAATGGCCTGGCAATTTGATTTACAGCAAGGTGCTGCAAACCCATTGAGTATAAATTCTCCAGCAGATGATAAACGTGCTCAAGTATTAGTAGAGCACCATGACACCGTAGATGCTCAAGAAGTGTTGAATATACGTTCTTCAGCAGATAATAAACGAGATCAAGCATTAGCAGAGATCCATCATGCAGTTGATGAGTTACCCTTATTGCCATCAGCGGTAAGCAAACTAATGGGGCTTAATATTTCTAATAAGCATTATTTTGAATATGTACAGCAACTTGCTGAACAAGACCCTACTTTTGCGGTGAGGTTAATAAGACAAGCTAACTCAGCTGCACAAGCCCCCACTAGTGAAATAACGTCCATTAAAAATGCGGCTACTAGAATAGGTTCTTTACAAATAAAAAGATTGATAACAGCCTTTTCAGTAGCTCAGATTTTTGTACCAACCAATAATAGTGAGCGTAATTTATGGGTCCACTCTATACAAGTTGCAATTATGGCTCAGACAATAGCAAGATTAACGCCTGATAATAACGTTGCTCCAGACCAAGCTTATTTATGTGGTTTATTACACGATATTGGACGGTTTATTTTATTCAATAAAATTCCTGAGAGCCCGGTATGGATCGATGAGCAAGAGTGGGAAGACCCTGCTGAGCTGCTTAAAGCAGAGCAAGCAGTATGTGGTTTAAATCATGCAGAATTAGGAGCAATGGCGAGTAAGCGATGGGCATTACCTGATGATGTTTCTACAGTGATTAGCAGACATCACAGCTACACTTATTCGACATTAACATCCGTTGATAAAAAAATGACTAGCCTGATAAAAATAGTTCAAATGGCAGACTTTTTTAGTGTACAACTTTTGAAAGATCCAGCGATATTGAACCTGCCTGATCACGAGTTGGAAGCTATAATATCAGCCAAATGTGTGCATTCCTCTTGGGACAAACCGCCTATTTCACCCGCATTATTGCAACAGCAAGCGATTGAGATGAATGAACAAGCAGCTAAAGTGTTGGAGGAGCTTGGTATTGAAATTGACTAAATATAAAGGCGAGATAGTTTAAGCCGCCAAAGTGGACATTGCTTAATCTCTACTAAACTGGGATTATTGCGCCTCTGGATATAAATACATTAATCAATGTAGTCAGACCCCATTGATTCTCATTACGCTACCCTTGACTGATGATTTAACTATGACCACCGATACAAAGCTACACCCGCGTAACCAACATCGTGATGGCTATGACTTTACACGTTTAGTGAGACAGTCGCCGGAGCTTGAGGCTTTTACACGCCTTAGTCCAGCTGGACAGATCACCATCGACTTTCATGATGAAAATGCGGTGCGTGCGCTAAATCAGGCATTACTCAAGGCCCATTACAATATTAACTTCTGGGATATCCCCACCAATTATTTATGCCCGCCGATCCCCGGCCGCGTTGACTATATTCATCATCTGGCAGATCTGCTCGCCAGCGACAATAATCAAGTGGTTCCCCATGGGCGAAACATCAAAGTATTGGATATCGGTACCGGCGCCAACTTAGTGTATCCGCTCACCGGCCAAAGTGAATACGGTTGGCACTTTAGCTGCGTCGATATAGATCCTACGGCAATTAAAGTGGCGCAGCAGATTTGCCAGTTCAACAAACTGAATATCAAACTCAAGTTACAAAAAAATCCTGAGGATATCTTTAAAGGTATTATAGGCCGAGACGATTTTTTCCACCTCACCCTATCCAATCCCCCTTTTCATGCCTCGCCTGAAGCTGCAAAAAAAGGCACCCAGCGCAAGTGGAAAAATCTTGGCAAGGGAACGCAGAATAAACTTAACTTTGGTGGACAGAATGCCGAACTTTGGTGTCCAGGTGGAGAGGTAAAATTTATCGCCACCATGATTGAGCAGAGTGTGGAATTTGCCGAACAGTGTCTGTGGTTTAGCTCATTGGTGTCCAAAAAGGATAACCTCAAACCACTTTACAAAATGTTAGAAAAAGTTAAAGCCGTTGAGGTCAAAACTATCGATATGGCACAGGGGCAAAAAGTTAGTCGTTTTATCGCTTGGACTTTTATCAATAAAAAACAGCGCCACTTATAGTTCAAACCTGACGGATAATTAAAGCTAATGCCCATCAACGCCTATGCTTCGTCCTGTAATCAAGGCTAATTAAAACGGGCTGTACTATATGGCCACGAATTAGTAGATTAGATAGGCTAAGCTGCTATTGACCGTCTGCGTACGCCCAAAGAGACATTGATTAATAGCGTATAAGTTGAGATTATGGATTTAATTAACAACGGCTGACTGTATACTCTCAGCTAATTGAAATAAAGACTATAACCCTAGCAAGAGGAAAGCACTGTGGAAAAAGCAAGTAACACATCACGTAGAGATTTATTAAAAGGCTTGGGCATGGCTTCTGCAGCACTAGGTGCTGGGCTATCATTTAATGCAAATGCAGTCACTGTCGATCATAGCAAGATGAATCACCAGATCCCAATTGATATAAAATTAGAAGAGTTGATTGACACGTTTCTAGAATGTATCAAAATGGGCGAAATTTGTAATCAACATTGCATGCATATGTTTCAAATGGGTGATACCACTCTGGCCGATTGCTCAATTTCTGTCCAAGAATTAATCGCAGCCAACACGGCGGTACTGAAATTTGCAGCCAATAACTCGACTCATTTAAATTCTTTTCTCGAAGTCACAATGAAAGTCTGTGAAACATGTGAAGAAGAATGTAGAAAACATGAAAAGCACATTCAATGTAAAGACTGTGCTGTAGCATGCCGCGACTGTATTGATTTTTGTACTGAATACCTTGCTGCTTAAATACGAAAACCAATCCTCTCGTTAAATACAGGAAGCTTAATCAGCATGACTAAAAAAAAAGGTATATTACAAAAGGCCTCTCTTATTGCAGCCGCGTTAAGTTTTTTGCTCGCAGTAACTTCAGCTGTTCTACTGTATTTTCGATTGGAAAGTGTGGGTAGCGATAATCCCATATCAGCCAGTTTTATGGCATCGACGTTTTTCTTCATCTGTGTTGGCGGTGTTCTTAGCGTCATAGGGACAGCCGATATACCCAGTTTTAAAATTGGTAGCTCTGAACAGAAATAAAACACCCTCTTTTGATCTCTTAATTAAGCATAGAAAGATTTTTAATGCTGATGTAATTGATCAATGAGTGCCGGTATTTCGCTTGGATGTAGTACGGTATGGTGTGGATTGATACCTAATTCTGCATCAAGTGGTTGTTGATGTTGGATCCACACAGAGCTAATGCCGCTATTGTGTGCTCCAGCTATATCAGATGCTAGACTGTCGCCGATATGGATCACCTCATGGGCATGACAATTGGCAAGTTTAAGGGCCGTATTAAAGATCGAGCGCGCCGGTTTTTCCTCCGGCTGTTGACCGCCGATAATGATGTGATCGACATGCTCAGCAAGATTCACTTGTTCTACTTTGGGAAGCTGTGAAAACTCAGGACCGTTGGTGATAACCACTAGGGTAAACAGCTTACGCGCTTCAACTAAAAACGCTTCAATGCCAGGGTAGAAATCAAACGCCTTGAGGCGATCACTATCAAACTTGTGTTGAAGGGCTTGAGCCGTTTCATCGCTGACATTCTCCACAGCTCGTTCAGCCAATAAGTCGCGAATCAACTGTAGGCGGAAGTTCCCCTCGCTTTGCTGCTCAATAATTGGCATATAACGCGCGCGTTGATCGTCACTCCATTCACGGTAGATCCCTGCGACATAGTCATCGGCAAAGGTCTGGCCATTCATCTTTTTGCCATACTGTGCTTCAATATCCTGTGCCATCATTTGTTTTGCCCGCTCATTAGCACCACTTGTATCGCACAGGGTTTCATCCAAATCGAGGAAAAGGGCTTTCAGCATCGTGACTCCAGAACATTATGTAAGGCTGCTAATAATAGCAAAAAAATGTAATTAAGCGGTCAGGCCGCATGTTTTAATCAAAATCTAATTATATAGCGTGTCGACTTTTTGTGACTTAGACATTTCTAGATTAGCAATTAATCTCAGATCAGAATAAAGTCCCCCTTTTACTGTCCTTTATTATAGAGGTTTTCATATACCGAAATGGAAAAATCAAAACTTCCTTTTGCTACAGAATTAGCTGAACTATTAAAACCACTTGAGCAATCATTAGAGCAATATAAAGGTCAGAAACTAAAGCTAATAATCCATGCTGGCACACCAAAAACGGGCACCACTAGCTTACAAACCTACTTGGGGAAAAAACAACACAAGCTCAGAGGTAAAGGAATTCTTTACCCGCATAATCTTGATAAATTACAAAATTCCAACGCACCAAAACACCAATGGTTTGAGAAAAACTTAGTCACAACACATTTGCAAAGTTTTATTGAAAACTTTAACAATATAATCTCACAAGTTAACAAAGACACCCACACCATTATCCTGTCATCTGAGGGTATTTATAATTACTGGTGGGATTTTCCTGACCAATCAAAAGAGTTGCTATGTGAGTTGAGTAAGCTCTTTGATATGGAAGTCTGGGTATGGTTTCGTGAACCACTTGATTTTATTGTCAGCTATTACAAACAATGTATTCGTAACCCACAAGTTGAAAGCAACCCATGTTATGGCAAAGACTTATCCTTTGCTGAAATGTTAAATATCGACTGGTTTTCTCAACATTTAAACTATCAGGGCTTCGTCACCGAATGCCAAACAGTGTTTGGTGAAAATAATATTTCAGTCTTTAAGTACCAAGGTGATGTGGTGCAAGAAGTAATTCAGATATTAGGCTTAGCAACGCCTCACGACAATCCGACGCCAAGACAAAATAAAAGCTTAAACACTGCTTCGATAAAATTACTACAAACAATAAACCATTATGATATTAAAGCAAAAGACAAAGACCTTTTGATGACTCATTTAAAAGGAATCAATGGAATTCTTGACTCTTATGTCAATGAGTCATTGATTGATGAAGAATCTAGAAAAAGGGTACTGCAGCTAGCAAATTCTGCTCTCTGTTCCATTAGCTTTGACCAGTACAAAGTGTAAATAGTCTATTAGAATTTTTTACTTTTTAACTTAGTTTGCTTTTCTGGAATTACACTTACACTGGGTCAACTTTTGTTAATATTTCCCAACAAAACTTGGATGTTTTGTTTACTGTAAGATTCGTCATGAAATAGGTGATATTGAACGTTTAATACCTAATTTACTCATTCGAGATCGCAATGTATTTGGATGCATTTCTAATATGGTTGCAGCGCCCTGCTCACCAGATACTCGCCATTGTGTGTGCTCTAGCACTTTGATGATATAGTCTTTTTCCATAACAGAATAGGTTTTGAAACTGCTATCGTCAGTACCTTGTTTCAACTTGTTTACCGTTGCTAATCTATCTTGTAGTTTCAATGTGTTTCCATTGGAAAGAATAACGGCTCTCTCAATAATATTTTCCAATTCGCGTACATTGCCAGGCCAAGCATAGCTACTCAATTCATCCATTACACTTTGAGGGATGATATTTATCTGTTTGCCCATTTTTTGAGAAAAACGATCAACAAAAGATTGCACAATAATCGCAATGTCTTTTCCTCTTTCTCTTAGTGGTGGAAGTGTCATCGGGAATACATTTAACCTGTAGAAGAGATCTTCTCTAAAGTCCCCCGCCTTAACCATCGTATGCAAGTCTCGATGAGTAGCAGCGATAATTCTGACATCAACAGAAATAGTGGTAGTCCCCCCTAAACGTTCAAACTCGCCTTCCTGCACAATTCTGAGCAATTTAACTTGCAGCTCTAGTGATAACTCACCAATTTCATCTAAGAAAATGGTGCCTCCATCAGCTAATTCAAACCGGCCTATTCGACGTGACATTGCCCCCGTAAAGCTACCTTTCTCATGACCAAACAATTCACTTTCAATTAGATTGATAGGTAATGCGGTGCAATTAACTTTAACTAATGGTCGTTGTTTTCTTTGGCTTAAATTATGAATAGAGCGTGCAAATAATTCCTTACCAGTACCTGTTTCACCCAGTAATAAAACAGTGCTATCCGTAGGGGCAACTTGTTCTACTTGGTGAAATACGTGGGTAAGCTTTGGGCTCTGGCCTAAAATTTCTTCAAAGTTACTATTATGTTTAATTTCTTCTTGTAGATAAGTGTTTTCTGCTTGAATCCGATCTTTTAATTGCTTGATTTCTTCTACAGCACGGTTTAATTCAGCTTCAGATTTTTTTATCTCGGTAACATCTTGGAAAACAACAACAGCACCAATTATCTCGCCATCATCTAGTATCGGGGTGCTGGTATAATATACGGGAAAGCTAGAGCCATCTTTACGCCAAAAGACTTCATCGCGAACCTGGTGATGAACCTCACCATCCTTCAATGCAGCATATATTGGACATTCTTGATGGGGATATGGACTACCATCGGCCTTAGTATGGTGGTGCTGAGCATGGCCAGCCTCACCGATGGTGTCTTCTACACTCCAGCCCGTCATTTTTACAGCTGCTGGATTAACAAAGGTTGCTTTGCCATCAGCATCTAAGCCATAGATACCCTCACCTGCAGAGTTTAGTATCAACTCGTATCTTTTCTTGATGTGATCAGTATTATTCATGCTTATCCTTCAGCTAATTAGTCTGTATTATAATGTAATACATCGTTATTACACGATATATCGTAACAAAATTAAAAGCAACTTTAGTTAGCTCAGCCCTATAATAAATTGTAATATATTGTTATATCAGAGTTTATTACTTGAAAGATCATCTTGGCACACCATCTGCACTATCATTATAAAGTTATGAACAGCTAACGTCCCTTGTCCGCTATGCTGCTGGAGTAATTTAAGCAATGAAAGGATTAACTATGAATACTCGACCTCCTCTTCCACCTTTCAACCACCAAACAGCTAAACAAAAAGTCCAGCTGGCTGAGAATGGCTGGAACTCGCGTGACCCTGAAAAAGTCGCTTCGGCCTATACCGTGGATTGTGAATGGCGGAACCGTGCCGAGATTTTTTCAGGGCGTGACAAGATAATTGAATTCCTTACTCGAAAATGGCAAAAAGAACTCGACTATAGACTCGAAAAAGAGCTCTGGTGTTTTGATGATAATAGAATTGCTGTTACCTTCAAATACGAGTGGCATGATGATTCAGGTCAATGGTACCGATCCTATGGTAATGAATTATGGCAGTTTGCTGAAAATGGTCTTATGCAACAACGTATAGCAAGCATCAATGATATGGTGATTAATGGTGATAGCCGTGAAATAATTCAGTTCGATAAACAATAATGAATATAATAATGCTTATGTAGCGCATTGGTTTTACTAGGATATTAAAATGAAACAAATTCATCGTGCATCGACGCGAGGGTTCTCTCAAAACGAGTGGTTGAATAGCCATCATTCATTTAACTTCGCTGACTATTACACGCCAAACCGCAGTGGCCATGGTAAATTGCTCGTCCTAAATGATGATATTGTTTTGGCTAACAATGGCTTCGGTCTGCATAGTCACAACAATATGGAAATCATCTCAATTCCATTGAGTGGCTGCTTACGGCACAAAGATAATATGGGTAATGAACATACCATCCAGACTGGTGATGTACAGATCATGTCAGCGGGAACAGGGATAAAACATGCTGAATTTAACCCCTCAGAAAGTCTAGCGGTTAACTTTTTACAGATCTGGATATTACCTAACACGCTAGATGTTTCACCTAGGTATGAGCAACACACATACGACCCAAAACAATTACATAATAATTTTTTAGCCATCGTATCGTCTCTAAAATCAGATACAGATGCCATATCAATACATCAAGATGCCATTATTTCATTAGCAGAAATTGAGCAAGGTGTGACCTTAAGTTACCGTTCACAATTCAAAAATTCCTATTGCTACTTTTTTGTCCTTGAAGGCGACGTTAATATAAACCAAGAATCTTTACAAAAAAGAGATGCTTTAGCATTAACAGATATGGCAAAAGCCGATATCACGGCAATAACAGCGAGCAAATTATTATGTATTGAGACAGTGTGAAAAACTAGCCTTTCAGGATAGTCAGTCTAGCTAAGTCGATATTTTCATCACTATCTTAGTCCTGACTTAATTTGACAGCTCAGTTCTTGTTGCCCGTAATTCTTTACTACTTAACAGCGAAACTGATGTTTCAGCTGATACGGGTTTACTGATCAAATAGCCCTGAATAATATGACAATGATGACTTTGTAAAAACTCAAGCTGTTCTTGTGTTTCGACCCCTTCAGCAATAACGCCTAGTTTTAAGCTTTTTGCCATTGCAATAATTGTTTCAACAATAGCGGCATCATTTTCATCATGAGTAATGTCGCGGACAAAACTTTGGTCAATTTTTACAACATCAATAGGGAAACGTTTTAAATAACTCAAGGAGGAGTAGCCCGTACCAAAGTCATCCATTGAAATCTTAATACCGATATTTTTCAATTGTTGTAATGTCTCAATCACACTATCTTCTTGATGCATTGTAATACTTTCAGTAATTTCTAGGCCTAATGCATGGGCAGGTAAGCCTGACATGGCTAAAGCCCCTTTAACTTCAGCAAGTAAATTACCAGTGCGGAATTGTCTTGCTGATAAATTGACCGCCACAGTCATATCTTCAAAGCCCAGTTCATGCCACTGTTTACATTGACGACAGGATTCTTCAATCACCCATTTCCCAATCGATACAATTAAGTTAGATTCTTCAGCAACCGGGATGAATATAGCAGGTGAAACCGACCCTAAATCAGGATTATCCCAGCGTAATAATGCTTCCATTCCTTCAATTTTCTGGCTAGTCAGATTAAATTGAGGTTGATAAAAAACAGTTAACTCATCCCTTTCAAGTGCACGACGTAAGCCATTTTCTAATTGTAAATATTCATGTATCTCATCATTCATCGTCACACAATACAATGAAAATGCATTTCGACCATTGGCTTTAGCATAATACATGGCGGCATCCGCATGTTTTACTAATGCATAGGGATCATCACTATCATCTGGGAAAACGGAGACACCGATACTGGTACCGATAAACACATCATTGTTATCAACTACAAATACTTCGGTCAGGCTATCGATCATTTTTTGAGCCAGATGTTGTAAGGAGTGAATGCCATCATCACCCTCTGCTAGGCCTGGTAATAAGATAGTAAATTCATCCCCACCCATTCTCGATAAAGTATCACTTTCGCGTAGTGTATTTTGAATACGCTCGGCGACCATTTGTAATAATTTATCGCCAATTGAATGACCAAGACTATCATTAACCTTTTTAAAATGGTCCAGATCAAGAAACATCACGGCAAGACGATTGTTATGGCGATTGGCTAATTTAATTGCTGACTGTAAACGATCGTTAAACAGCATTCTATTCGGTAAGCCCGTTAACGTATCATGATAAGCAAGATGTTTTACATGTGCTTGAGCCTGCTTCATTTCTATTAAATGTTTAACCCGCTGTGATAATACCGGCAGAAATATAGGCTTGGTAATAAAGTCAGCAGCGCCACTTTTCATTGCCCGCTGAACCGTTACATCGTCATTTAAGCCCGTAATCATTAATACCGACGTGTTTTCGCATTCAGGCATCGTATTTATTTTTTCACAGGCATCAAAACCATTCATCACCGGCATCATGCAATCCATTAATACGATTTCAGGTTGCACATTTTGACAAAGTGTCACGGCCTGTTCACCATTACTTGCTTCTTCAACTTGATAGCCATCTGTTTCCATTACTCTACGTAACATCATTCGCATACTGGCATCATCATCAACAATTACTACAATAGCTCGATCTTCATCTATCTCAAATTTTGGTAAATGATTAGTCTGTTTGGCATACATAGCAAGGTGCTCGGCGCCCCTTTTAAATAACTGTTGTAGCTTATCAAGCTCTTGATTGCTACATGCCTTGCCACCTGTGCGGATCCTATTTTCTAGTTCCGCAGCTAAACCACCTAATGAAGTCAAACCAAGTTGAACACTGCTGGACTTTAATGAATGTATAAGCCGTTGCGATTGTTCAATATCAGCAGATAATATCCCATGCCTTAATTGTTCTAATAACTCAGGTATATCACCTAAATAGGACTGCACCACTTCACCCACATAATCACCCAACTCAGCACGCAAATGTTCAATAGCGGCCTTATTAAAATCATCATCAGAAACAGCTTCTTCAACGGTTGAAACCATCGTTTGTATTGGCTTGTTAATTACTGTTGCTGTTGCTGTTGCTGGGACTTGCTCGGTCCATTTATCTAGCATGGTTTGTAGTGCTTCTTTCAACACTGGCTTGGGTAAAAAATCATCCATCCCTGCGGCTAAACATTTCTCTCTATCACCTTGCATATTATTTGCTGTCATAGCAATAATCGTTACTGGTTTTTGGGCTAAGTCCTGTTCAATTTTTCTAATCTCTGTCGCTGCAGCATAGCCATCCATAACAGGCATTTGACAATCCATTAATACTAATAAGTAATCATTGTTTTGCACTAACTGAACAGCAATCTCACCATTATTAGCAATAACAACCTCATAACCTAACTGCTGTAATTGTTTACTTGCCACCTTCTGATTAACCACATTATCTTCAGCTAGAAGTATCGGTGGTAAAGCCGTACTATTTTCACTATTACCCACAGTGTCCGTTGTGGTGTCGATATGCTCGTCATGACCCAAAATAGTATTACTTTGGCAGGCTTCCCCTGCCATTACCTTACATAAACCTTCAAATAAATGTGAGCGACGAATTGGTTTATTAAAATAAGCATTAAAACCCTTGTTAAGAGCAATATCATGCCGGCCAATTTCATCTGATGCCGTTAACATTACTAAGGGTAAATCAGCATATTTCTCATCTTTTCTAATTATCTCCGCCAGTTCAAAGCCATCCATGCCTGGCATCGCTAAATCAATTAACATTAACTGGATTGGATTGCCTTTAACCGTCCCTTCATATAACTTATTTAAAGCGTCAAATCCTGAGTTTGCCGTAATACATTCTATGCCCCAGGATTCTAAATAATGTCGTACTATTTCACGATTTGTATGACTATCATCAACCACTAAAACACGAATACCACTTAATTCATCTCCTGTTATTTCATCAAATGTATCAGGCGATTTTTTACTCACTTTAAACGGCAAGGTAAACCAGAAGGTTGAGCCCTTGCCATCCACACTTTCAGCGCCTAATTGTCCGCCCATCAATTCTACTAACCGTTTGCAGATGGTTAAACCTAAACCCGTACCACCATAATTACGTGTCGTAGTGCTATCGGCCTGCATAAAAGGAAGGAATAAATTTTTTACAAATGAATCTGGCAAACCAATGCCGGTATCAGTCACTTTAAACTTAACAACAACAGCTTTATCCTGTTTAGAGTCCAAACTAACATCAATAATAACTTCGCCTTGAGGAGTAAACTTAACCGCATTACTGACTAAATTAACCAACACTTGTCGTAAGCGTCCTAAGTCACCGATCACCATAACAGGCAAATCAGTATCAACATGGGTCATTAAAGATAAATCTTTTTGTCTGGCAATTGGCGCCATTAATTCAGCAACACTTTCAACCACATTGCAAAAATCAAAATTTTCCCTATGAATTTCAAGCTTACCCGCTTCAATTTTAGAAAAATCTAAGATATCGTTAATGATATCAAGCAAAGAGGTTCCTGAATCCATAATGGTATGAGCATATTCACGTTGAAACTGTTGTAGAGGACTGTCTAATAGCAATTCAACCATGCCCAGCACACCATTCATTGGTGTTCGTATTTCATGACTCATCGTTGCTAAAAATTCAGACTTCATTTTAGATGCATCTAAAGCCTCATCTTTAGCACGCTCCAACGCTAAGCCATCAATCTTTTTCTGAGTAATATCAGTCCGGATAGCAACATATTGATGTGGTTTACCTTGCTTATTTAGAAATGGGACGATGGTTGTATCCACCCAATAGGTATCACCCTGTTTATTTAAATTTTTCACTTCCCCATGCCAAACTTTTCCATTAGCGATGGTTTTCCACATCTGTTTGAAAAAGTCTTCGGAATGATAGTCACTTTTTAAAATACGATGATTTTTACCTATTAATTCCTCACGTGAATATTTACTAACGTCGCAAAATTTATCATTTGCATAGGTAATATCACCTTTGACATCAGTGATTGCTACAAGGGAATGTTGATCTAAGGCATATTGCTGTGTTTTCAAATCAGCTTGTAATGCATCCAGCGTGGCCATAAATACCGTCATTTGTTCTTCATCATGACGACGTAAAATCACCTCTTGTTCAATTTTCTGATGTGCTACACGTAGCTGTTGATCTTTGTGTAAGGACTTTGCAATTGCTAATAACTTTTGCAGCAAGAGTTCTGGGCGAATAGGCTTGACTAAAAAGCTATCAACCCCTATTTCTATTGCTCGATGTAATAGCTCGGCATCATCATAGGCGGTAGTAACAATAATTGGAGTTTCAGGGTGTTGCTGGTGAAGTTGTTCACACATTGCGATGCCATCCATGCCAGGCATGATGACATCAGTAATGATAATGTCAGGCTTGTATGATTTAAAGGCACGTAAACCATCTTGTGCATTTTTTTCATGTCGAATTGACTTAATTCGTCGCGATAAAAAATGTAACATTTCTTGTGCTACGTGAGCATCATCTTCCAGATATAAAACCTTCAATCCATTCAGAAAACTCTGTTCCTGCACTTTTTTTGACATTAAATTTCCTATCAGAGATCTTCACTTTGCTAAGCTTCAGAATGCTCACTATTTTATTAAACTAAAGACTTTGTACGAGTATAAAGTCTTAAAGTAATGCGATAGGTTTTGGCCATTTCCTTGTGTAATCAACACCTATTACGTGTCATCTAGCTTGTAGCCTGAATTATCAATAAACTCAGCCACCGTTCTTACATACCCCTATTATAAGCAAGTCTATATAATTCATTCTACCATAGCTTGATTTAAATGGTGTTGTTGATAATCATGCCCGCCATGCATAATTTCATCATCAGCACTATAAAGAAATTGGCAGACTTACAATTGTGTTTGCACCGCCATAATTTAAAATAGGAATATAGTATTCTGAATGGTATTGGTCACAGTGCAAAATAACAATAGAGCTGCCTTGTTTCACCGCTTGGCGAATTGTGTCGAGTTGCTCCGTTGGTATTTGTGTTTTTCGTAATGAACTAGCCCCTTCAGTCAGCATGGCAGCAGCGGCCATTGCAATACCACCTAATACCGCCCCAACAACAGTACTGCCAACTATTTCAACAATAAACGTGGTTATAGGCAATATGCCTTTTGCTGCTGTTAATGAACCCCATAGGCCACCCCATAACACGCCTTGTCTAGCCCAAAATCTCATCCTATCTAGACTATTTTTATATGACAAGCCAAGCATATCATCGCCACAGCCTTTACCTTTTTTTAGTAGTGAAATTCTGTCTGCGGCAAAGTCCTGTTCAAGTAATTTCTCAACGATCTTTGTCGCTTCATCTTCGCTATCAAATACACCTACTACAAGTATTAATCTCGACCTATTACTTTTTAACAGATGAACGTCAGTATGCATTATTAATTCTCCCTATTGTAACCCTCTATAATTTCGACCACTGTATTGGCAAAACTATCCTTGTCTACAAATTCCGCCTCTCACACTATTTGACTGGTCGGTCAAATATACTATAATACTGCTTCAATCACTTAAAAGATGTAGTTATATGGGACGTTCTCCGACTAATTCAAAACAAAAGCTGCTCGACACTGCCAATGATTTAATTTGGCAGAGCAGTTACGGTTCCGTCAGTGTTGATGATATATGTACTGCAGCTGATGTAAAGAAAGGCAGTTTTTATTATTACTTCCCATCTAAGGCTGAACTCGCTGTTGCAGTAATGGAGCAAGCCTATTTGGCATTTGAATCAGGGATCAACGATGTATTTGACGATGACATCAGCCCCACTACACGTTTTGAAAATTTAGCAGAATTTATTTACAACAAACAACAATTAGCCTTTGATAAATATGGTCGTGTTTGTGGCTGTCCTTTTGCTTCTCTCGGCTCTGAAATGGCAGGTAATAATGAAATGATTCAGCAAAAAGCAGATGAAATATTCCGCCGACAAGGTAGTATTTTTGCTTCATCTATTGAAGAAATGATTGCACTTGGTCAGTTAGCAGCTGACACAGATGTCGATATGACATCATCACACATGCTCAGCTTTATTTTAGGGCAGCTTATGATGGCAAGAATTCAAAATGATCTGTCTAGTCTGAAACATGAGTTGCGACGTGGTTTACTGCAAACGCTCGAGTTAAGCCATGAAGAGGTATCGTGATGAATAGATTAACTATAAATAATACTTCATCTAGAATTTTTATCGTGCTGATAGTTTCTTTCTTACTACTCACATTCGGCTTTATGCAAGCTTCTTTGGCAACTGAAGCACAGGAAACACTACCACAAGCACTGTCTGTGGAAGTAACCACGATTAATGAACAGCCGATACGTTTATGGAAAGAATTTTCAGGTCGTTTAACAGCAGTAGATTATGTCGAAGTTAGACCTCAAGCAAGTGGATTAATCACTGCAATAAAGTTTAAAGATGGTCAATTTGTTAATAAAGGCGATATTTTATATATTATTGATCCTCGCCCTTTTAAAGCGATTGTTGATCAAAAGAAAGCTGATTATAGTGCAGCAAAAAATAGTTATGACTTTGCAACAAAAGAACATCAACGTGCTATTGATTTAATCGATAAAAAAATGGTGTCACAACAGCTTCTTGATGACCGTATGAATACAAAATTGCTTGCTAATTCAAACGTTAACCGCACCAAAGCAGAATTGGTAGAAGCTGAAATAAACTTGAGTTACGCCTATATTAAAGCCCCTATCTCAGGTCGAGTTAATCGTACTGAGTTAACTGAAGGAAACTTGGTTTCTGCTGGAGCAACAGCGCCTTTATTGACATCAATCGTTGCCAATAACAATATTTATGCAGATTTTGAGGTAGATGAACTAACATACCTTGCTTATACCTCGTCGACATTAACAGGTATGCAATCAAATCCTGTTGAACTACGTTTACAAAATGGCGAACAGGTCTACCAAGGAACCATCCATGCCTTTGATAACCAAATAGATCCGGCGTCAGGAACAATTCGTGCACGTGCTATATTTGATAATTCTCAGGGAAAATTATTATCGGGTATGTATGCCCGTTTAAAACTGGGCAGTGTCAGCAAAAAAAATACTATTCTTATTAGTGAACGTGCAATACGTACCGACCAAAACCGTAAATTTGTTTATACCGTCGATGATAATAATAAGACGATCTATAGCCAAGTACAGCTTGGTGACAGTATCAATGGTTATAGAATTGTGCATTCTGGATTGTCGACAGGAGACAAAGTCATTGTCAGCGGTTTGATGCGGATCCAGCCAGATATGCTTGTCGCACCTACTGAATCAGGTATGGTTCAATGAGTTTCTCAAGTCATTTTATTGATCGACCTATTGCCGCTAGTGTTATTTCCTTATTAATCTTTGTATTTGGTTTGGTGGCCATGTTTCAATTGCCAATTTCTGAATATCCTGAAGTTGCACCACCTTCCGTTATTATTAATGCACATTTTCCCGGCGCCAACCCTGCTGTTATTTCAGAAACAGTGGCGACACCGTTAGAAGAACAGATAAATGGTGTGGAGAATATGCTGTATATGAATTCGTTGGCATCGACAGATGGCAAGCTAACGATGACAGTGACGTTTGCCATCGGCTCCGATCCAGACTTATCACAACAGCTGGTTCAGAACCGTGTATCTCAAGCTTTGCCACGCCTACCTGATATTACCCGTCAACTAGGTGTGACAGTGACTAAAAGCTCTCCAGACCTCACCATGGTGGTGCATTTGCGTTCGCCTAATGAACGTTACGACATGCTCTACCTGAGGAACTATGGCACCTTACATGTGCGTGACCAATTAGCCAAGATAGCGGGCATCGGTCAAGTTAGATTGTTTGGATCAGGCGATTATGCCATGCGTGTCTGGCTCAACCCGAACAAGGTTGCTGAACATAATATGACGCCTGACGAAATTGTAAATGCAATTCGAGGCCAAAATATCCAAGTAGCGGCTGGCGTCGTTGGTGGCCCGCCTTATATGGATAATATACAGCTGCAACTACCAATCAATGTGCAGGGTCGCTTACAAAGTGTCGAAGAATTTGAACAAATTTTAATTAAACGTGATGTTAATGGTGTTGTCACACGCCTTAAAGATGTTGCTCGAGTTGAGTTGGATGCTCAAAGTTATGGTTTACGTTCTTTACTTGATAATAAACCTGCTGTTGCCATCCCTATTTTTGCAGCACCAGGTGCCAATGCATTAGATATTTCTGATAATGTACGTGCAACAATGGCCAGACTGAAGCAGGATTTTCCTGAAGATCTTGACTACAGTATTGTCTATGATCCCACTGTATTTGTGCGCAGCTCAATCAATTCAGTTGTTATAACGCTATTAGAAGCCATTGCATTGGTGGTCTTTGTCGTCATTCTGTTTCTGCAAACATGGCGTGCCTCTATCATCCCTCTACTTGCCGTACCTGTGTCAATTGTTGGTACCTTTGCTGTTATGCACCTGCTCGGCTTTTCTATAAACGTCTTATCATTATTCGGTTTAATATTAGCCGTCGGGATTGTTGTCGATGATGCCATTGTTGTTGTTGAGAATGTAGAGCGCAATATCCGTGAAGGTAAGACACCTCGTGATGCGACTATTCAAGCAATGAAAGAAGTGACTAGCCCGATCATTGCTACCTCATTGGTTGTTGCCAGTGTATTTATTCCAATTGCTTTTATTAGTGGTTTATCGGGCATGTTTTATCAGCAATTTGCTTTGACCATTGTCATTGCAACATTCATATCAACATTAAACTCACTGACCTTAAGCCCTGCTTTATCAGCATTATTACTGCGTTCACCTGATGCACCCAAAGATAGACTGAGTAAGATTATGGACTTCTTTTTTGGCTGGGCATTTAATCTGTTTAATAAAGTCTTTAATAAAAGTCAGCGTGTTTATACTAAAGGCGTTCATGTTTTTGCTACTCGCAAACTCATTATGATGGTGCTCTTTTCTATTTTGGTAGGCGCCACTGTGTACAGCTTTAAATTAGTTCCACCGGGTTATATTCCCGCACAAGACAAACAATATTTAATTAGTTTTGCACAGTTGCCCACCGGTGCAACACTTGACCGAACTGAAGCTGTCATGCGTGATATGGCAGATGCAGCGCTGGCAGAAGAAGGCGTTGTGAGTGCAGTGCAATTTCCTGGATTGTCAGTGAATGGATTTGTTAATACCGCCAGTGCAGGTATTGTTTTTGTTACTTTAGAAGGGTTTGATAAACGAAAAGACCCTCAGCTGAGTGCAACAGCCATCGCGGGACGGTTACAACAAAAATATAATGCCATTCCTGAAGCCTTTATTGCCATATTCGCACCACCACCAGTCAGAGGGCTTGGTACAACGGGTGGTTTTAAACTACAGATTCAGGATCGTTCAGATCAAGGTTATAAAGCCTTAGATGATGTGGTTAATCAGGTTAAACAAAAAGCCTATATGAACCCTGCTTTGACTCAAGTTTATTCGAACTATAATGTCAATGTTCCTCAACTAACAGCCAATTTAGATCGCACTAAAGCCGTTCAACTGGGCATCCCTGTTGAAGAGGTGTTTCGTACTATGCAGATCTATCTTGGTTCATTATATATTAATGATTTCAACCAGTTTGGCAGGACTTATCAAGTAATTGCTCAGGCTGATAAAGAGTTCCGATCTACTCCACAAGACATTACACAACTACAAACTCGTAATAGTGATGGTAAAATGGTGCCCCTAAGTGCGGTTATAAATGTAGAAGAATCCTTTGGACCTGAAATTGCTATGCACTACAATGCCTATCGTTCTGCAGATATAAATGGTAGCCCAGCACCAGGTTATTCATCAGGTCAGGCACAGGAACAGATGGTTAAGATTTTAGATGAAACCTTGCCAGCTGGGATGGAATTTGAATGGACAGAATTAACCTATCAACAAATTCTAGCGGGTAATACAGCCCTTTATATCTTCCCTCTGTGTTTATTCTTAGTATTCCTAGTACTAGCAGCACAATATGAAAGTCTGGCACTACCATTGGCGATTATCTTAATTGTGCCAATGAGTATTTTATCGGCGATGATAGGTGTTTATCTTTCAGGTGGTGATAATAATATTTTCACCCAGATAAGTTTATTTTTACTGGCAGGACTAGCCTCTAAAAATGCCATCCTCATTGTTGAGTTTGCCCACAATCTAGAACAGCAAGGACGCAGTACACTTGATGCAGCTATTGAAGCTTCACGGTTAAGACTTCGCCCTATCCTAATGACTTCATTTGCATTCATTATGGGTGTATTACCTCTCGTGATGAGTTCTGGTGCAGGTTCAGAAATGCGTCAAGCTATCGGTATCGCAGTGTTTTCAGGAATGTTAGGTGTCACTTTCTTTGGTCTAATATTTACCCCCGTTTTTTATGTTGTGTTCCGTAAGATAGAGATTTATTTCACTCGCAATAAAATGATGAAAGCGGTAAATAAATAATGATTCATCTTAAAATGATTTACAATATTGCTTAGTTTCATCATTATTTCTATCGACATATAGCTATGGCAAATTCAACACAAAACACGACAAAAAAAGAAGATATTATTTGTGACTGTACGGGCACAACTAGAACTAAAGTTCAGCAGCTGATTGATGATGGTGCTGATAACTTAGATGCGATTGCTGATGCAACGGGTGCGTGTACCGGCTGTGGCTCATGCGATATTTTAGTGATGGAAATGCTAGAGAAATAGCTTATAAAGCACCAGACTCTTGTAGTAGTTCGTGAACACTGTCTGCCATTAAACTATAACCAGCAGCATTAGGATGTATTTGGTCTGATTTGAACTTGGGACTACGCTCTATCTTTGGCAAGATGGTTAATTGAATCGGTATGTTATAGCGTGTTGCTAAGTCTGGATACAAGTCCGGTACATTTAACATTAGGTTGAAGTTAGGCACGCCAATTAACATCACTTCAGCACCTGTACTGTGTACCAGCTCTATCATCTGCTGTAGGTTTTGTTTGAGCTGCTGCGAGCCAAGTTTGCGGATAATATCATTACCACCATGACATAAAATAACTAGCTTTGGCTGCGTTTCTTGTAATGCATCAGCTAAACGTTCCAAGCCAAGTCGACTTATTTCGCCTGGTATACCGGCGTTAATAACCTTTAAGCCAGTCAGTTGGGATAAAACGGCAGGATAACTCTCACTTTTACTATTTGCACCAGAGCCATAGGTCAAACTATCACCAAAAGCGAGAATCGTAGCATCTGCTGCTAATGGCGTTAATGCGGGTTTATCATCAGCACAACTCAGTAAACAGAGGCTGAGAAGCAAAAGGAGTACTGACTTTGATTTTATTCCTAGCTGAAACATCAATAGCTCTTATGCTGTTGGAAATAAACGACGAAAGTTATCGCTAGTGACTTGGGCGATATTTTCTACGCTATCACCACGTAATTCAGCCAAGAACTCAGCAACATGTTTTACAAAGGCGGGTTTATTAGTTTTACCACGATGTGGTACTGGAGCAAGATACGGTGCATCTGTTTCTATTAAAATACGATCTAAGGGTAGTTTTCTAGCTACATCTTGTAATTCAACTGCATTTTTAAAAGTAACAATACCAGACAGCGAGATATAAAAACCGATATCAAGTGCTCGTTGTGCCGTGTCCCAGTTTTCAGTAAAACAATGAATAATTCCTCCCGCTTGTTCGGCATTCTCTTGTTCAAGAATATCCATGGTATCGTCACGTGCTTCACGGGTATGAATGATCAAAGGTTTGTTAAGCTGTTTGCCTACTTCAATATGGGTACGAAAACGATCGCGTTGCCATTCTAGATCACCTTCACTACGAAAATAATCTAAACCGGTCTCACCAATGGCAATAACTTTATCATGCTGTGCTAATTGACTAAGCTCGGCAACGGTGAAGTTTTCTTGTTGATCAACATTAGGATGAATACCCACACTCGCGGTAATATCGGGGTGACTTTCTGCAATAGCAATAACGTCATGGCAACTAGCCTTATCTATAGCGATACATAGAATATGATCAACGCTATTTTCTTTTGCTTGCTGAATAACGGCAGTTAAACCACCCTCTTCTTCTGCCAGTAAATTAAGGTGGCAGTGTGAATCTATAAACATATTTAAACTTCTTAGCAGGTGGATTACATTGTATGAGTGACTTTGTCGGATTTTAAGCGATCAGCCAAATAGGTTTCTATTTTATTTTTAACAGCCATGCCAGCACCATCGAGATCACTAAAATGCACGCCAATGCCAGCGGCTTGGTTACCCTGAGCGCCTTTAGGTGTGACCCATGCTATTGTGCCCGCGACAGGGATTCGATCAGCCTCTTTCATTAAGGTTAATAAAATGAAGACTTCTTCACCCAAATCATAGACTTTATTGGTAGGAATAAAAATTCCACCACTTTTTAGAAATGGCATATAGGCATGATAAAGCATATTTTCATCACTGATTTTGAGTGACAAAATACCTTTACGTGGATTCATCGCCATAGTTTTAATCCTTCAATTCGATAGTGTTCGAGTTTCTATCCATAACAGAAACCATAAACTGCTCTATTAACAATGTCTTGTTAATATTATTTGAAGACGATGTTAACTTTATTGCTGCAATGATGCAATCGTAAATAGTCCAGTATTCTCTACTAGAGGCAGAGTCCATCTTCTGTTGCAGTAATATGATGTGCTTTTTGATTTTAGTCTGTAGATAATTGAATACCATCAGTAGATCATATTGTAACCAATGCTTGGCCAATATGACTGGGTTTGCCTTACCTTGTAATAATGATTCAAAATCACTATCAAGTTGCTGTAATATCGCAACAAGACTTAACTCATGCAGTGCTAAGGCTGCGATAGGCGCACCTTTGGCTAAGGGTAGCAATACTGATATTTGTTGTTCATCGATTGATATTTGTTGTTGTAGCCAATCAGTAGCCACATCACTCGGTGGTGAGTGTTGACAAATTTTCTGGCAACGACTCAATATCGTAATCGGCAGTTGTTCAGCTTGTGCTGAAACTAAGATTAATAATGTATTATTTTGCGGCTCTTCAAGTAGCTTTAACAAGCTATTATTGGCACTGATATTCATCGCATCTGCGGGTGCTATAATCACCGTTTTCCAGTTAGCAACCGTCGGCGTCAACTGTTGTTTATTTTTTAAGTGACGAATCTGCTCTATTTTAATTTGTTTACCCGGTTCTTCCGGTTCAATAAACGTATGGTCTGGATGACTACCCGCAATAAATAACTGGCAACTATGACAGCTGCCACAGGCTTCAACCTGACTATTTTCACATAAAATAGTAGCTACAATATGATTTGCTAAGCTCAGTTTTCCTAAACCCTGAACACCTGTGAGTATCAGTGCGTGAGGTAGGCGCTGTTGCTGAATTTGTTGGCTAATGTTGTGCCATTGTGATTGCTGCCACGGGTATAACATTAAAGTAGAGGCTGCAGAATACGCGTGATTTGTAATTCAATATCAGCAATAGATTGACTGGCATCAATAATTTTTATCCGTTGAGGATCTTGCTGTGCACGTTGTAAATAGCACTGTCTTACTTTTTCAAAAAAGTCGACTTTCTCTTGTTCAAAACGATCAACGCCTTGATTTCTACTTAATACACGTTGTTGACCCAGTTCAACAGGCAAATCAAACAATAAAGTGAGATCAGGTTCTAAGCCGTTTAATGTCCACTGGGCAAGTTCAGCGATACGTTGCTGATCGATGCCTCTACCACCTCCTTGATATGCAAAAGTAGCATCTGTGAAACGGTCAGATAATACCCAGCTGCCTGCACTCAGTGCTGGATTAATGACTTGGGCAATATGTTCTGCTCGCGCTGAGAACATTAATAGCAGTTCAGTATCAACAGCCATGCCAGTCTTAGTCGGCGTCAATAATAAAGATCGTATTTGTTCACCTAAGTCAGTTCCACCTGGCTCACGTGTGACGGTGAGTTGTTTATCATTGTCAGATAAATAACGTTGAATAAAAGCAAGTTGGGTCGACTTTCCAGCGCCTTCAATTCCTTCAATACTGATAAATTTTGGATTCATTATTTTTTCTTTTTCAACTGATATTTTCTAACCGCTTTATTATGATCAACTAAAGTATTAGAGAAAACATGGCGACCATCTTGGCCTGTAGCGACAAAATAGAGACTCTTTCCATCTGCTGGGTGCAAAGCTGCATATATTGCTTCTTTACTAGGTAATGCAATAGGTGTTGGCGGTAAGCCATAACGTGTGTAGGTATTGTAAGGTGTGTCGCGTCTTAGATCCTTACGACGAATATTACCTTTATATTGACTGCCCATGCCATAAATTACGGTAGGATCAGTCTGTAAGCGCATCCCCTTTTGTAAACGGCGAACAAATACACCGGCAATTTGAGCTCGCTCTTCAGCAATCCCTGTTTCTTTTTCAATGATCGACGCCATAATCAGTGCTTCATACGCTGATTTATACGGTAAGTTTTCTGCTTTATTTTGCCATGCTTTGTCTAAAGCTGAGCTCATCATTTGGTGAGATCGGTGTAAAAGCTGTTTATCAGTCGTGCCGGCGGTAAAGAAATAGGTTTCTGGCAGAAACTCACCTTCACCATGCCCTGGATACTCAATAGCGACCATGACCTCGCCTAATTCTGACTTAGTTAAGGTTTTATTGATTCGCTTATCAGCTGCAATCATAGTAATCAGTTGCTGACTTGTTAGCCCCTCAACGATAGTAAAAGAGTATTGAACGACTTTACCTAATGTTAACTGCTCCAGTAATTCAGGTAAGGTGGTATTCGCTTTTATAAGATATTCACCCGTTTTAATCAAATGAGCTTTATTTTGCAAACGACCATAGACATATAAATAATCAACAGGAAATGGTGAGACCCCTGCGTCGTTCAAATCACGACTTATTTGGCGTAAATTACTGCCGGCTTTTACGGTATAGACAAAACCATCCGCTGGGATGTTTAAAAATGAAGTTTTAAAACGCTGATGTTCAAAATTGACGACTATGATCGCTACAATTGATATTAAAGCAGCAATAAACAATAGCTTGGGGATTAAGCGCATGTTATCTTTCAACCTTAGTTAAAGCCTGTTGAAGCTGTTGTGTGATAGGACCTGTGGCATATTGTTTAACACTGTCTGCAATAGCTCTCACAGGCCAGATACCATTAACACTATTGCAAACAAAAACTTCATCAGCTGACATTAAATCGTCCTGAGTTAGCATCGCTTGTTTAAATGGCAAATCAAGCTGTTGTGCAATAGCAATAATCTGTGCTCGCATGATGCCAGCAACACCACTGCTATTGAGTAAGGGCGTGATGAGTTGTTGTGACTTAACGATAAAGACATTAGTCATCGTACCTTCTATCAGGTATTCAGACTGATCAAATAACAGTCCTTCCCCAATGTTAGTATCGTCCCATTCATTGCGAGCAATGACATTATCCAGTCGATTAAGGTGTTTTATTCCTGCTAATGCCGAATTATCTGATAACTTATGTTGGCACAAACGAACAGTAATACCCGTCTGACCGTAGTGTTGAGGATAGCTTGGGCTGTCATGTGTTGAAATAATGCGTGTTGGTACACTAGTTTTGTCAGCAAAATAACCACGTCCACCACACCCTCGGGTAATGATTATTTTGATAATACATTGTGTATCACCAAGCTGTTGGTAGACCGAGTTTAGCTCTTGCGATAATTCAGCTAACTGTTGGAATGGAATACTGAGTCGTTCACAACCGGCTAAAAGACGTTGAATATGTGCATCAAGAAACTCAGCCTTACCGTGACGAAATGCTATCGTTTCAAATAGACCATCCCCATATTGCAGACCTCGGTCGGCAATAGTGATTCTACTTTCGGCTTTTCCGTTAACTAGAACCACTTGTTTATCAGTCGCTTAAGTTAACTTCTTAAAGATAACTGTACCGTTTGTTCCACCGAAGCCAAATGAGTTAGACATCGTCACTTGTATCGGCATTTGACGTGCGGTATGAGGTACATAATCTAAATCACATTCTGGATCAGGATTATCTAAATTGATTGTTGGCGGTGCAACTTGATCTTGAATGGCAAGAATACTAAACACGGCTTCAACACCACCGGCGGCACCCAATAAGTGACCAATCATAGATTTAGTTGAACTGATAGCGATATCATAAGCTGAAGCGCCAAATGCAGATTTTAATGCTTGTGTTTCACCTGCATCACCTGCTGGTGTAGAGGTACCATGGGCATTTACATAGTCAATTTGATCGGCTGTTAAACCCGCATCGGCCATTGCATTTTTCATACAACGAGCAGCGCCTTCACCACCGACAGAAGGTGATGTCATATGGTATGCATCAGAACTCATGCCTGAACCCGCAAGTTCAGCATAGATATGTGCACCACGTTTGACGGCATGTTCATATTCTTCAAGAACAATCATACCGGCACCATCACCAAGAACAAAACCATCTCGGTCTTTATCCCATGGTCGACTAGCTGCAGTAGGATCGTCGTTACGAGTTGATAGTGCACGTGCAGCAGCAAAGCCACCAAGACCTGTTTTAGAGGTCGACATTTCAGCACCACCGGCAACCATAACATCAGCATCACCATATTGAATCATACGGCCTGCAGAGGCGATATTATGGGTACCACTTGAACACGCTGTTGCGATAGCAATATTAGGCCCTTTTAAGCCATACATAATCGACAAGTTACCCGCGACCATATTGATAATATTACTAGGAACGAAAAAGGGAGATATCTTTCTTGGGCCACCTTTAAGATAGGCATCATAACCTGCTTCAATACCTGGTAGGCCACCAATGCCAGCACCGATAGCGACACCAATGCGTTGTGCATTTTCATCGGTGATTTCGATACCTGAATCTTCGATCGCTTCTTTACCAGCGGCAATACCATAATGAATAAACTTATCCATTTTTTTAGCATCTTTACGAGGAATGATCGTGGTGATATCAAAATCTTTGATACTACCGCCAAATCGAACAGAGAAGTCAGAAACATCAAAAACGGTCAGTGGAGCAATACCACTTTTACCCGCTAGAATATTCTGCCACGTTTCTTTCACATTTAAACCAACAGGTGTTACAGCACCAAGGCCTGTTATAACAACACGACGTTTAGACATTGACTTACCCTCTCTTTTCGCTTTAGCTTAAAACAACATAGCCGCCTAGTGTGCGTGAGCACATCTAGGCGGCTATGGTTAAACAATAAGTAATATTAAGACTGAACTGAATTAATATAATTTACGGCTTGGCTAACTGTAGTGATTTTCTCAGCATCTTCATCTGGGATTTCACATTCAAATTCTTCTTCAAGTGCCATTACTAATTCAACAGTATCTAAAGAGTCAGCACCTAAATCATCGATGAATGATGCTTCAGTTGTAACTTCATCTGGGTTAACACCTAGTTGTTCAACAACAATATCTTTTACTCGAGCTACGATATCACTCATAACGTATATTTCCTTCAGTGGTTAAATACATAAAACGTGCACGCATTTTATAGTGCGGACACTATAGAGACAAGTTAAATCACATAATAATGACTTTATCTGACTATTGATTAGCTAATATTATATAAAATTAGCTCATTAATTCATATACATACCGCCATTTACATTCAGGTTTTCACCTGTAATGTATGCGGCAGGTTCGCTGGCCAAAAAGCTAACTGCCGCAGCAATTTCTTCTGGTTGACCAAGACGTTTAATAGGCACTTGTGCTAGTAATGTCGTTTTATGATCATCTGATAATGAGCTAGTCATATCCGTGTCAATAAAACCTGGTGCTACCGTGTTTACAGTAATGCCTCGCTGGCCGACTTCGCGTGCAAGTGATTTACTAAAACCAATCACGCCTGCTTTTGCAGCGGCATAGTTTGTTTGACCTGCATTACCCATGACACCCACAACAGACGTAATCGTAATGATACGGCCCCAACGTGCTTTAGTCATTGCACGTAGGCAACGTTTAGTAATCGTAAAGATAGGTGTTAGATTCGTATCAATGATGTCATTCCACTCATCATCTTTCATACGCATCAATAGATTGTCACGTGTGATACCCGCATTATTCACTAAAATAGTCGGTGCACCATACGTTGATTCAGTTGCAGACACTACCGCTTCAATTGACTCAGCATCGGTTACATTAAGCACCATACCAGAACCAGTTACACCTGCTTGTTGCAGGAATGCTGTAATTGTTTCAGCACCAGCTTCAGAAGTAGCGGTACCCACAACCGTTGCACCTTGTTGACCTAAACTTAATGCGATCGCACGGCCAATACCGCGAGTTGCGCCTGTTACTAATGCAATTTTACCTTCTAAACTCATGCCGTTTCTCCTAATGCTTGTACTGCTTTATCTAATGTTGCTGAATCTAATACAGGATAAGCAACAACTGATTTATTGATACGTTTAGTAAGTCCCGCTAATACTTTACCAGGGCCACACTCGACAATTCTATCTACGCCTTGTTCAGCTAAATATTGTACCGTTTCTACCCAACGAACTGGACTGTGTAATTGTTGTGCTAATAAGCTTTTTATTTCAGCTGAATCATTGCTGCTAGTCACAGATACATTATGAATCACCGGTGTCTGAGGCGCTTGAACAGAAAGTTCAGCCATCGCAGTTGTTAGCTTATCTGCAGCAGGTTTCATCAATGCACAATGTGATGGAACACTAACAGGTAGTAATAAAGCACGTTTAGCACCCTGCTCTTTTGCTAATTCAATCGCCTTATTAACAGCATCAACAGAACCCGCGATAACGACTTGTCCTGGCGAGTTAAAGTTAACAGCTTCAACAACACCTAATGCAGCCGCTTCAGCACAAAGTGTACGTACAGCATCATCATCAAGCCCTAAAATCGCAGCCATGGCACCTTCACCTGCTGGAACAGCTTGTTGCATGAATTGACCACGTTGTGAAACCAGTTTGATGGCATCGGCAAAGTCTAATGATCCAGCAGCAACCAATGCGGTGTATTCACCTAAACTATGGCCAGCAAAGAAATCAGGTTTGATATCTGTTGTTTGTTGCCAGCAGCGCCATACAGCAATACCAGCAGCCAACATAGCAGGCTGTGTTTTATCTGTTTGATTAAGTTCTTCAACAGGACCATTAGACACAAGATCCCATAGGTCATAACCTAATGCATCTGATGCTTGTGCAAAAGTCGCTTGAACTTGTGGAAATTGAACTGCCAATTCTGACAGCATAGCTAAAGATTGAGATCCCTGACCGGGAAATACGAACGCTAAACTCATTTATTGAACCTCAAAGAGTGAGACTGATGTCTCTATGGTTAATATTTTAGTAAGGCCGAGCCCCATGTGAAACCACCACCAAATGCTTCAAGTAATAGTGTTTCACCACGTTGAATACGTCCATCTCGGACCGCAACATCTAATGCCAAAGGTATTGATGCTGCTGACGTATTACCGTGTTCATCTACAGTCACCACAACGTGATCCATAGGCATGCTTAATTTTTTAGCTGTCGCTGAAATAATGCGAATATTAGCTTGATGTGGGATTAACCAATCAATATCTTTTTTATCCATATTATTAGCAGCCAATGTTTCATCGACAATGCTACTTAAAGTGCGTACAGCAACTTTAAATACATCATTACCTTGCATTTCGATGAAAGCAGGCAATTCACTTTCAACTGCACCAGGACCCGTAGGAACATTAAGCAGTTTATTGTAACTACCATCACAGTGAATATGTGTTGATAAGATGCCAGTTTCTTCTGATGCTTGTAATACAACGGCACCGGCACCATCACCAAACAGGACACAGGTATTTCTATCTGTCCAATCAACAATACGTGACAATGATTCTGCACCAATCACTAATGCATTTTTAACACTGCCTGATTTAATAAATTTATCAGCAATAGTCAAAGCATAAACAAAGCCGGTACATACGGCTTGAACATCAAAAGCGGGACAACCACTGATATTTAGTTTTTCTTGCACAAGTGATGCAGTACTAGGAAAAATCTGCGGTGGTGTAGTCGTGGCGACAATAATTAAATCAATATCACTATTCGTAATGCCAGCCGCTTCAATGGCCTTTTCAGCAGCAAAAAAGGCCAGATCGGTTGTTGTATGTTGATCATCAACGATATGACGTTTTTTTATGCCGGTACGAGATTGAATCCACTCATCCGTGGTTTCGACCATTTTTTCAAGGTCTTGGTTTGATAAGACTTTTTCTGGTAAATAACTTCCGGTACCCGCAATTCTTGAATAGATCATGCAATTTTTCCTTCAAGCAAGTCTTCCAGATGTTTAGTTATATTTGTTGGTACATCATGTTCAGCTTCGATAATGGCAATATTAATCGCATTAGCAAAACCGATAGCATCCGTTCCACCATGACTTTTAATCACAATACCTTGTAAGCCGATGAAATTAGCACCGTTATAGGCACGTGGATCAAGTTCGTCACGGAAATGTTTTAATACTGGCGATGCAATCAAGCCAGCAATTTTAGTGAATATATTACGACCAAAAGATTGACGTAAAAAGTGGCGGATCATATGAATGACACCTTCACTCGCTTTTAAAGCGACATTGCCGACAAAACCATCACAGACAACAACATCAACGTCACCTGCATACAAACCATCGCCTTCGACAAAGCCATGATAGTTTAAATCTGTTTCTTTCAGTAAACGAGCAGCTTCTTTAACACGCTCATTACCTTTTATCTCTTCTTCACCGATATTAAGCAAGCCGATAGTTGGATTCTTTTTACCATCCACTAATTCAGCTAATACTGAACCCATGATCGCAAATTGAACCAAATGTTCAGCACTTGAATCAATGTTTGCCCCCAAATCAAGCACATAGGTATGCCCTTTCATTGTCGGTAGTGCAGATACAATTGCAGGTCGTTCAATGCCAGGCAATGTTTTCAACACAAATCGTGCTGTTGCCATTAAGGCACCCGTATTACCAGCGCTCACACATGCGGCTGCCCCCCCCTCTTTGACAAGGTTGATGGCAACACGCATAGATGAGTCTTTTTTGCCACGTAAGGCAAGTGCGGGCGACTCATCCATCTCTACTGTCTGTGAGGCATGATGAATAACTAATCGATCATTACTCTCCTCGCCAAGCTCCTGCAAATGATTCTGGAGGACATCTTTATCACCAACCAAAATCAACGTTACATTGGGGTGAGTTTTAAGAGCAGAAATAGCAGCGGGGATCACAACCTTAGGTCCGTGATCCCCGCCCATTGCATCAATAGAGATTGTTAAGCTCAATAGATTAAACCTTATTCGCTTTTATCAGCAATGACTTTACGACCACGGTAGTAACCGTCTTCTGTTACATTATGACGAAGGTGTAATTCACCTGATGTTGAATCAACTGATAATGTTTCAGCTGTTAATGAATCATGTGAACGACGCATGCCGCGACGTGATGTACTTTTTTTGCTTTTTTGAACTGCCATTTTAGTAAAACTCCTAACCTAAATAAATAATGTCTAATCTAATCTTTTGATTTGAGTGCTGAAAGCACTGCAAACGGTGAGACTTTTTTCTCAATGTTTTCTTCAATTTCATCCCCAGCAAACCATGCTTCTGCAGGTAAGCAGCTGTGGTCATGCTTCGGTACTAACGGTATAGCTAAAATCAATTCATCTTCAACAATTGAACTCAATAAAACCGGGTTGTCACTATCGATCACCCACGGCTCGTATTGTTCAGCTAAACTTTCAATCTTTGTTTCATTACTAAGCAATGCTAACGAACAATTAATATCCACATCATATTGCATCGGTTCTGAGCAACGTTCACATATCAATGAAAGTGACGTTTTAAATTCACCATTCATAAATGGTGTCCCCAAAACCTTATCCACATCAAAACTCATTTTGACATGAACAGAGCCACTATCATCATGAAGTGCTCCAGATAAGCGAGCCATACTTTTTAATGGCAGCTCTCCTTCCAACACCAAACCGTTCTTGGCTAATCTGAAAGGATCAATTTCTATAGGTAATTTTTGATGCATAATCGCCGGAATTATATAATAAAACTGCATTCTTCGCAAAACCCTTAGAAACAAACATTCTAGAGCCATTGCAGATTAGAGTTAGTAGACGTATCCAGTAACCATTGAACTCGATATTAAAGTTATACCTTCTAATTATTATGTAACTCTATGACTGCACTGTCTTTCTCCACCTCATCCTTGCTCGAATCATTGCGTAGAGAATCAATATAATCTAGGTATGATTGATCAATATCACCAGTAATATAATGTGCATCAAAGCATGAGGTATCAAAGCCCTCAACATCTTTATGTTTATTTACCGCAAGTTCTAGGTCTTCAATATCTTGATAAATCAACCAGTCAGCACCTAATTCTTCTCTAATTTGCTCGACATCACGGTCATGAGCAACAAACTCTTCAGCTGATGGCATATCAATACCATAAACGTTAGGATAACGAACAGGTGGTGCTGCAGATGCAAAATATACTTTTCGAGCGCCCGCATCTCGTGCCATTTGGACAATTTGTTGCGATGTTGTTCCACGAACAATACTGTCATCAACTAATAAAACATTCTTGCCTTCAAACTCTAAGCCAATAGGGTTTAATTTTTGACGTACTGATTTTTTGCGTTGAGTTTGGCCCGGCATAATAAAGGTACGACCAATATAGCGATTCTTAATGAACCCTTCTCTATAGGCCACACCTAATTCTTCAGCTAACTGAACAGCTGAACTTCTACTAGTATCAGGGATTGGCATAACAACATCAATATCATGAGCAGGGAAATCACGCTTAATCTTTTGGGCTAATTTTGCGCCCATTCTCATTCTGCTTTTATGGACAGAGATACCATCAATAATAGAGTCAGGACGAGCAAAATAAACATACTCAAACATACATGGAGATAGAACTGGATTTTCAGCACATTGTTGGGAGTGGATATTGCCAGATGTATCGATAAAGATACATTCACCAGGAGCAATATCACGCATCAGGGTGTAACCCAAAGAATCTACTGCAACGCTCTCAGATGAAATAATATAATCATTACCCGTTGCAGTTTCTTTTTTACCGATAACAACAGGGCGGATACCATGTGGATCGCGGAATGCTAAGACCCCTACTTCTGCAATCATAGAGACGACCGCATAGGCGCCTTTGCAACGACGATGTAATGTTTCAACCGCTTTGAAAATATCTTCGGCTTGTGGTTTTAGTTTACTTGTCTTTTGTAATTCGTGAGCTAATACATTAAGTAAAACCTCTGAATCAGAATCTGTATTTAAATGTCGACGATCACTTTGAAATAGCTCATCTTTTAATACCTTGGTATTTGTTAAATTACCGTTATGGGCTAAGGCAATACCGAAAGGTGAGTTCACATAAAAAGGTTGTGCTTCTGCTGATGTTGAGCAGCCTGCAGTTGGGTAACGAACATGACCGATCCC
>ENA-OSET01000173-OSET01000173.1-sediment-metagenome-genome-assembly--contig:-NODE-173-length-74075-cov-43.210019_pt1 | contig 74075 bp, 77 predicted proteins | sample MGYA00237882_ERZ534229 | MGnify/ENA primary metagenome ERZ534229 (study PRJEB26408, sample SAMN06266212) | sediment metagenome | isolation source: Hudson Canyon methane seep mesocosm | place... | reverse complement strand
TTGTGTAATACTCAGGCGGTTGAAAACTGGTTTGCGGTAAATAAACCAGACCAAGTGTATTTGGCAGCGGCAAAGGTTGGGGGTATTCACGCCAATAATACTTACCCAGCAGAATTCATAAGCCAAAATTTACAAATTCAAAATAACATTATTCAAGCGGCTCATAATAACGGCGTACAACAATTGTTGTTTTTGGGGAGTTCTTGCATTTACCCTAAAATGGCAACGCAGCCGATTGTTGAAGAAGCCTTGCTTACGGGCCAATTAGAGCCTACCAATGAGCCTTATGCCATTGCTAAAATAGCAGGTATTAAACTATGTGAATCGTATAACCGCCAATATGGGCGCGATTACCGCTGCGTAATGCCGACTAACTTGTATGGCGAAAACGACAACTTTCACCCGCAAAACTCCCATGTTATTCCAGCCATGATGCGGCGTTTTCATGGAGCGGTGCAGGAAGGTGCGAGTCAGGTAGTGGTGTGGGGTAGTGGGCAACCCATGCGAGAGTTTTTACATGTGGATGATATGGCTGCCGCCTGTGTACATGTAATGGGTTTGCCTAGGGATGAATTTTTAGCTGTGGTGCCAGACCCTATGTGTTCTCATATAAATGCGGGTACGGGTAAAGACGTCACCATTGCACAGTTAGCGCAGCTTATGGCTAAAACCGTGGGTTTTGAGGGTGGCTTGGTATTTGATTCCAGCAAGCCAGATGGCACCATGCGCAAGGTAATGGATGTTGGACGATTAAAACGACTGGGCTGGGCGTATGATGTTGGGCTTGAGCAAGGGCTGGCGTTAACTTATGAATGGTTTTTGGCGAATTTGGATGAGCTGCGGGGATGATAGAAAATGAGTAATGGATTGCCGCGCTACGCCCGCAATGGCAATAACCAAGTAATTAACCCGGTGGTGATGGCTGGTGGTGTGGGCAGTCGCTTGTGGCCTTTGTCTCGTGTCGCTTTTCCTAAGCAATATCAGGTACTGGTGGAGAATCAAGGCTCTCTGACTATGTTGCAGCAAACCTTTGCTCGGCTGAGCGGCCTTTCTCTAGGTACTAGCCAGTTGATTTGTAACCAGGAGCAGCGGTTTTTGGCAGCAGAGCAGATTAGGCGATTGGGGGAAGAGATTCTTGCCTTCGCTGGAATGACGGCAGCGGGGGTAGATATTGTATTAGAACCCTGCGGCCGTAATACCGCTCCTGCGGTAATTATTGCGGCCTTGCGTTTACAGCAACAAGGGGTAGATCACCCCATGTTGGTATTGTCTGCAGACCATGCCATTGCAGATGAAGAAGGCTTTAGGGCCGCCATTGTTAAAGCCAGTGCTTTAGCCAATGAAGGTTATGTGGTGACTTTGGGCATTAAACCCACCTTTGCCTGTACTGGTTATGGCTACATTGAATGCGGTGAGGTTGTTAGTGGTGAGGGAGCTGAGCAGGGCTTAAAGGTTAATAATTTTGTAGAAAAGCCAGATGAAGCCACGGCAACGGGTTATTTAGCATCGAATAACTACCTATGGAATAGCGGCATGTTTGTCATGCGGCCTAGCGTGCTTATTGCAGAAGCGCAGGCCTATTGCCCTGGGTTGTTAGCCCAGTGCCGTGCAACCGTGGCGAGTGCCACTTTAGATTTGGATTTTGTACGTTTGCCAGAAGTTGAGTTCTCTCAATGTGATAATACCTCCATAGACTATGCGATTATGGAACACACAAAAAAAGCCGTGGTAGTGCCGGTGGATTGTGGCTGGAGTGATGTTGGCGACTTAAATGCGCTGTACGAAACCAATACTAAGGATGAGCAAGGCAATGTATGCCAAGGTGATACCTTGGTAAACCAAAGCCGTAACTGCTTTGTGAAATCTACTAGCCGGTTGATAGCTGCTCAAGGCGTAGAAGGTTTAGCTATTGTAGAAACCAAAGATGCGGTATTGGTTGCGCCCTTAGCGCAAGCTCAAGATATTAAACAGCTCGTTACACAACTTAGGCTCCAGCAACGCGACGAATTAGTTCACCAGCGTGAAGTGTATCGCCCATGGGGCAGTTACGACAGTGTAGACTCTGGCCCTAACTACCAGGTTAAACGTATCACTGTGAACCCTGGTGCCCGTTTAAGCTTGCAGCGGCATCAACATAGGGCAGAGCATTGGGTGGTGGTAGAAGGTGTGGCCAAAGTGCATGTGGATGGCGTAGACCATGTGCTACAGGCCAATGACTCGGTGTATATCCCTAAAGGCGCTGTGCATTGCTTGGCAAACGAAACCGAACTGCCGTTGCATCTAGTTGAAGTGCAATCGGGCAGTTATTTAGGCGAAGATGATATTGAACGGCTGGATGATGTTTATGGGCGTTGTAAAGCACCTAAATAAGTTCTATTTTTGTATTTCACGCCCGTTTTGATTGCTGCAGATCCCTGCATAAATAACAGCCATTACTGTAAAAAATGTGCCCGCGTTAGTTATAGACCAAATACCATCGGCCATACCAAAATCTATAAACGCCACCGCCAACATGAGGCCCGACACTGCTGTTGGGCTAGCGTAACTTAATGCGTGCCTGTAGTGGCTAATGAGAGCAGCATAAATGCCGTAAACGCACGCTACCCCAATTATGCCGCCTTCGGCCATGCTTTGCAGCAATTGGTTGTGGGATTGAACATACGTAGCCACATGGGCGTTTGTGATGCCTTGTTCAACTAAGGCCGTTTTTTCTGCAAAGTAACTACCAACCCCGGCACCAAATATTGGGTGTTGAGTAAAGATAGCCCAAGATGCAGACCACATTTCTAGCCGTGGGCCCACGGATCCGTCGGCAATTTGGTCGGAAGAAAAGTAGGTGATTAAAGAGGGAGTTACCGCATCAACTCGGCTTTGTACAAGGCTGCTTGATAAGTAAGCTATTGTTGCGATTGCTAGTACTACAAAGAGCGACGTAAATCGCTTGGTATAAGTTGGTTTTTCTAATAAGTCTACGGCGATCCAAAATAACAACGGCAGAGAAATCCAGCCGCCTTTGCTGCCGGAAGTCATAGAGGCGATGACGCCAAAGCCAAGGGCTACAAGAGCAATTATAATTGCGGTGCGTTTATTTTGGTTGAATAATTTTACCGAGGCCAAAGACATCATACCTAACAAGAGGCTGATATTGCCGAAGGCCGTTACGTGACTAGCGCCACCGCCGGCACGGTACACGTTGAGGTATTCGCTTTGATACAAACCTTGCAGTCCTGCCCATATTGCACCTAACAAAATGCCCGCGTACAGGTAAGGTAAGGGGAAGCGAACAAACTTTAACGCAAAAAATATCGGTAATACTAAAATAAACCGGCTTGGTTCTTTAAATTCGTTCCAACTCCAAGCCTCTCTAAACATCATATCTGCACCGGCCCACACTGGGTAGGCGGTTAACGCCACAACTAACCAAAACTCGCTCTTTTGCAAGTTTAGTGAGGGCCTCGTTCCAATCAAATAGCTGCAACTTGCCACCAACAACGCAAAGCATGAATAGTAAAATGCATCTGGAGCGTTAATGCTAAAAAGAGGCACGAAAAAACACAGCAGGCCAAATACGTGGTTTGTCGTCACAGAGCTCGCTGATAAAGAAGGGAAAGCGTGTGATGTGTCAGTGTTTGTGATCAATGTCTTTTATCCAGTGCGCTATGCGGTTACGGGTGAGCTTACGTTTAAGGTCGGTGAATACGCTTCTTTTAAACGGCTGTAGTTGGGTCGGTTTCTTCAAGCCTTCAGTGTAGTTGGTTTCTATAATATTGCTCAGGCCTGGCGCCGTGGAGTATTTGTAGAGGCATAAGTCTCTTGCTTCTAGAATAGACTGATAATTGGCTTCATAGTATTCGTGAGTTAGCGTTTCTGCCATTTCATCTAAGCTATAGCTCAGATTGTCTACATCTATGGTAATGAAACTATTCGGTGGGAAAAACTGGCCAATGTTGGGGCACCCAAAGTACACAGGCATTGTGCAGGCTAGGTAGCAATCCATTATTTTTTCTGTCCAGTAGTTTTTCTGGCTTGAGTTTTCCATGGCTAGTGAAAACTTATAGGGGTACAAAGCATCCCACTTGTCGGGTATAAAGTTGTGGCCTTTGCCGTAAAGGTCTAATTCAAACTTTTGTTTTATTTCTTCGAGTATTTTTAATCTAAAATAGTGGCCATTTAGTGCGTTGTGCCCGCTTATAACACCAGAAAAAAGTTTGTTTTTACCTGCTTGCACCGTCGAAAATGAAGTGTCTAATTGTTGTAATTGGTCGTAAGATTTATTCACCAGCCAGTTTAAACATGGGTGCCCGGTAATGTCGGCAATATCTAGGTGGCTATGTTTTTTGCCCACCACATTGTTATACATAAATCCGTGATATAACGCATCTCCAGGCTCTTGGTGAACGTGGAAGATGTTCTCAGGTGCAACGCACACATCTTCGGGCCGTGTAGGGTGGTTGCAAATAACAACTGCATCTACATCTTCGCTTGCGTCTAGGGTGAAATCTACATTGCCATAGCTTAAACCTGAATCGGGGAAGTAAGTTGCATAGTCTAGCTTGTAGTTACTTCTAAGAAGCACTTTTAATCGGTTTGTCATGATGTACAGGAGGGGTCCAGAGCTGCCAGTAGTGAGCGTTTTAGATGTTTGCTGTTTCGATAATGAGGTATTATACACGCCGATTTAATTTTTCCCTACTGTAGTGGTACAGTGATTTTGTAACCCGCGTGAAGAAAAGTGGCCTGGCCAACAACACAATCGTTGCCATTACAGGGGATCACGCTGTGCGTGGTTTGACGGGTTTTCAAGGTTCTGCATTACGCAATGTGGCTGTGCCGCTTTATATGTATGTGCCAGATGCCTACAAACCCGTACAGTTAGTAGAGCTAGATCAACTCGCGTTGCACAAAGATATTATGCCTACGTTGTATCACCTAGCCTTGTCTGAGGCAACATACCCCAACTTAGGGCGGAATATTTTTAATACGCTGGAGAATTCGGAGCACCAGTTCGCTGTAAGTGCTCGATACTTGGCCGTAGAAACTGGCGTGGTATTAAAGGATCGACCAACTATGGTTTACCCGTTTGTACACAACAGGCGGCTGGTGTTGGGTGAGCCTAAACTGCTTATTGATCACGACGAGGGGGTCCATCAGAAATTCTTATCAGCCATGGCCTACGATGACCTTGTTGATTGGATGATGCGGTATCAACTCGTTGGTGGTAATTAGTAAAGACCTTGACCACCGCCACTTCTAGACTATGCTTTACCAACGTAAAGGTATTCATGGAGTGAATTGTGGTGCAAGGTATTTGGCATTGTTTAACCTATAAGTCAGCAGGCCGCGCTGTAATGGTGGTGTTGTGCTTATTGCTGTTACAAGCCTGTGCCTTAGTGCCCACCACGCCCTACGATTCCTCTACAGACAAATCCATTACCCGCTTGCAAAAGCATGCTGCTCAGCATTTTGTGGCGCTTGCTGCGCTTCAGGGTGTGGGGCCATGTGACTATGCTGAGTTTACTGATTTTTATGATGACGCAGCCGTGGCCTTGAGTGGGTTGTTGGTGCGGGCTAAGGCCTTGCCTCGTAATGGGGTGACTGTTGAACAACTGTTGTTGCTGCAGTCTAGTTTTGAATCCTTGGCTAAGTTGCACCGCTTAGGGTGCTTGTCGCCTGTGCAGGTGGCGGATGTATGGCGTAGCTTTGATACTAGCTTCAGTGCCATTTTGCGGCTTGAATTGGCTAAAAAGGGGTAGGGCGTTATGGCTAAAAAGTCTAAAAACGATATACAAACTGAAGTCTTGGCCATAATGGCACGTCACTTGGCCCAGAGTGCTATAGAGCGCCCGATAGATCCAGAAATACTTTCGCAGGCTCAAACTACCATTAACCAGGCCTTGGCCTTGCAGCAACAAATGCTGGCTGGAGATCTGTCTTCTCAACAGTTTCAGGCGCATCAAGGCATTTTGCTTAATGCGTTGAGGGTACGTTTGTTGTCCCAAGGGGGTGTTGGTCGCCTATGGGCTCAGACGCTGGTTAATGAACTTGCTGATCTTCTGTTGAAGTAATTGCAGCACACTTTTATGCGCATAGAAAAGTGGTTATAGCAGGTTAGGGAGACAGGGGGTGCCCTTGTACACATTGACCACGTGGGGCGTAGGCCGGAATCTCGAGGCCCTGACCTGCGTCAGGGCGACGGGAGATTTTTAGTTAAACGACCCAATGGCAAAGTCAGAGAGCAACTCCACCCCAGTTTTGGTAATGCGTACTTGTTGCTCTAACTTAACGCCTTCTTTTTCGCCGATGCCGCCGGTGTAAGATTCTACACACACCACCATGTTTTCATGAAAATGGCCGTCGTAGCCTACTTTGTCATAGTCCTGCGGGTGGTAAATGCAGGGGTATTCGTCGGCTAGGCCAACACCATGCACAGAGCAAGAATATCGGTTGGGGGCGAAGCGGTCGGGTAGCTTCCACGATTGGTCTACAAAGTCCCTAAAGGCCAAACCATCTTTGAGTAACCCCATGTTGTAGGTGATGTGCTCCATGGCAATGTCGTAAATTTCTTGCTGAGTTGCTGAGGGCCTTTCGTGGCCCGCAATCCAGGCGCGTGAGATGTCGGCGCAATAGCCGTAGGGGCCAATAAGGTCCGTGTCGAAAGACACAATGTCGCCTGTTTGGATAAGGGCGTCAGAGCTTTCGCGCATCCATGGGTTAGTGCGCTCGCCTGCAGAAAGGATGCGAGTTTCAATCCACTCACCGCCGTTACGAATGTTTTCAAAGTGCAAATGAGCCCAGAGCTCGTTTTCGCTAATGCCCGGTTCACAATGATCCCACATGCGCTGCATACCTTTTTGGCATACGGCAATGGTCCACTGCATTAACTGTAATTCTTCGGCCGACTTAATAAGCCGCGCGTGTTCCATATATTTCATGCCGTAGAGGGTTTCGATACCGTGTTTATGTAGCTGCGCCATGCCCAACTCTTCACAAATATCCACTGCAAGGCGTTGGTTGCCTCCGCCATATTGTTTCATTAGTGAAGCAATGTCATTACCCCAACGTACGGCCTGTTCTGGGCCGCGTTCTCCAGCCGCAAAGTAAGCCCAGGCAATCGCAGGTCGAATTTCGTCCACCGTAAGCTGGCCGTTCGGCAGGCGTTTGTCGTCGTGTAAATGGCCGCAATTGTGGTAATCAAACAAGATGGCGGGGCCATCGGCAAAGATTAGGGCATAACGCGAAGGGTTATGCATGGTCCACAGCTGCATGTTGGAGGTGTCGGTAGCGTAACGAATGTTTAATGGGTCATATAACAGGGCAGCGGCAATGTCGTTGTCTCGTAACACTTGGCGCGTGCGTTCCAATCGGTAGGCTCTGGCCTGCCTTACGGTGGCTTCGGCTATGGGGTTTTTGAGGGCAACATCGGCTGCGCCTTGGTTAAGGTAACGCTGCTTATCGTCAATCATTACGACACTCCTACTTATGGGGCTTCTTTTAAAATCCACTGTTTAACTTGGTTGATGTGTTCAGACCGCTGGTCTGAGGGTTCCATTAATATGTAATAACCCCAAGGTTTAGGGATGCGTAACCGTTCATTAAACGGCGCTACCAAACGCTTGGTGCTAATTAAGTCTTCTACAAACTCGCTCCAGCCCAAGGCCATACCTTGGCCCGCTTCGGCGGCACTGTATAACATGGGGATATTGTTAAACTCGATACTGGTGCGAAGGCCCTTTAGCGGGCTATGTTGATCAATGAGCCAGTCTTGCCACTTAACCCAGCGCCATTGATTATCATCTAGATCGATGAGGGGTACTTGAGTTAATTGAGACAAGTGGGAGAGCTGATGTTGCTCGGCCATGGCGGGGCTACATACGGGATAAATATCGCCAGACAACAAATACGTCGACTCGGTTTTAGACCATGTGTTGTCGCCGTACTTAATAGCAATGTCGGCATCTTCGTCTACGCCGCCTAAGTGGTTCTCTGAGGTGAGTATTCTTAGGTCGATGTTGGGGTGTTGTTGGATAAAGCGCCCTAATTTGGGCAATAACCACATTTGTGCAAACGCGGTGGTGGCCGCCACGGTAACGGTTTTTATGGCAGACGGGGAGTTCAGTTGCTCCACGGCATCGGCAATTTGGCCCAGCCCAGAGGCAACCGCTTGGTAGAGTAATTTGCCTTCTGAGCTCAAGCGCAAGGAACGGTGTTGACGCACAAACAACAAGTGGCCTAAACGTTGTTCTAGGTTGGCGATTTGTTTGCTAATTGCCGCTTGGCTCAAATTGAGTTCGACCGCCGCGCGGGTAAAACTCAGGTGACGAGCGCTGGCCTCAAACATAATTAAGCTGTTGGGTGACGGAATTTGTTTGAGTCTTGATATCATAACTTTTTGTTATTCAACGCTGTGTTATTAAAAGATTGTTATGGCGCTAAAGAGAGCAAGTTAACATAACAAAAGAGTGAAGATCAATGCCTGTATAAGCACTGTATAAAGATAATTTTACCAGTCGAGATGGCGCGAATTTTTGGCACAAGAGCTAGGTGTGTAAGGGTCTAGTTAAATAACCACAGGTTATCCAGCGCATACCTTTTTGTCGTTTGACAGGCCGCCGTAGTGCCCCTAGCATCAAACACATTGTGGCTGCTAATACAGCCCTTTGTTGACTAAAATAGGGGCGTTAAAGCATGGCACCAAAAATAGGCAGTACTCATCGGCGTAGGGCCGGTGGCCGCACGGGTAAACAAAAAAACATTGAGCCGCTGCAAGGCCCTGCTTATTTAAAACGGGAAATCCCTATCTATGAAATGCTTAATGAAGAAGCATTAAAAAAGATAGAAGACAATGCCGATGCCATTTTGGAAGAAGTGGGTATTGAGTTTAAAGAAGACGAAGAAGTACTGGAAATCTGGCGTCAGGCAGGCTGTGACGTGCAGGGTGATCGCGTACGCTTTAAAAAAGGCATGTTACGCTCCATCATCAACGCAACTTCGCCCAAACAATTTACTCAACATGCCCGTAACCCCGCCCACTCTATAGAGATTGGCGGCGATAATATGTGTTTTTTCCCCTGTTATGGTTCGCCGTTTGTACACGACCTTGATCAAGGCCGTCGCTACTCCAAAAATGAAGACTTTAAAAACTTTATTAAGTTAGCCCACATGTCGCCCTGGTTACACCATTCTGGTGGCACTATTGTTGAGCCTATGGACTTGCCGGTAAACAAGCGCCACTTTGATATGGTGTATAACCACATTAAGTACAGCGACAAGTGCTTTATGGGGTCGGTAACGGCACCAGAACGGGCGCAAGACTCCATTGATATGGCGCGCATTTTGTTTGGAGAAGAGTTTTTGGAAAACAATTGCGGCATTATTAGCGTTATTAACGTTAACTCCCCGTTGACCTACGATGGCACCATGCTAGGTGCATTAAAAACCTATGCCAAGGCTAATCAAGCGGTTATCGTGACGCCCTTTATTCTTATGGGGGCCATGGGGCCTGTGACCTTAGCGGGAGCTTTGTCTCAGGTATTGGCCGAAGCGATGGCAGGCCTAGCCCTCATTCAACTCATTCGCCCGGGGGCGCCTGGGGTGTTTGGCACCTTTACCAGTTCTATGTCTTTAAGGTCTGGTGCGCCTACCTTTGGTATGCCTGAACCTGCTCTTGGTTATATTGCCTTTGGCCAATTAGCTAAACGCTTAGGTGTACCCTTACGTGGTGGCGGCTCCTTAACCGCCTCTAAAATCCCCGATGCCCAAGCTGCACAAGAAAGTGCCGATACACTGTTTCCTACTATGTTGGCAGGTATTAACGTGGTGTTTCAAGCGGCCGGTTGGTTAGAGGGCGGCCTCACCATGGGTTACGAAAAGTTTATTTTGGATACCGATCACTTGGGCATGATGCACACCATTGCCAAGGGCATAGACGTGAGCGACAACGGCCTAGCTTTGAGTGCTTATCACGAAGTGCCACCGGGGCAGCATCATTTGGGCACCGCCCACACCATGGCTAATTATAAAACCGCGTTTTATGACTCCAGCACCGCCAACCACGAATCCTTTGAACAATGGCAAGAGGAAGGCAGCTTAACGGCAGCGCAACGGGCTAACCGCATCTATAAACAAATGCTCAATGATTATGAGCTACCGCCCCTAGATGCCGATATAGACGCCCGTTTACAAGACTATATGCAACAACGAAAAGACTCATTCCCAGACTCTAACGTCTAACCTAATATTTGGAGCAGTATCCATGGAAACCCAAGCAAGAGTAGTGATTATTGGTGGCGGCGTAGTTGGCTGCTCCATATTGTTTCATTTAGCCAAATTTGGCTGGAGCGATGTGGTGTTGTTGGAGCGTTCGGAGCTGACTTCTGGCTCGTCCTGGCACGCTGCTGGGCAAACTCATACCATCAGTTCGGACCCAAATATTTCACGCTTGCAAAGCTACACCCTAAAACTCTATGAAGAGTTAGAGGTTTTATCGGGCCAATCCTGTGGCTTACATACCACCGGTGGTATTTATTTAGCCGCCACGCCAGAGCGCCTAGACTTTTTAAAACAAGAGCGCTCTAAAGCTCGTTATATGGGCCTAGAGCAAGAGTTTATCTCCTTGGAAGAGGCCGCCAAAATGCACCCGTTGATCGATCCATCCAAATACCTTGGTGCGCTGTATGATCCTATTGATGGGCATGTGGACCCTTCGGGGGTGACTTATGCCTATGCTAAGGCCGCCCGTCATTATGGCGCCTCTTATCATCGCAACTGCCCCGTGTTAGAAACCAACCCCCGCGCCGATGGCACTTGGGATGTGGTGACCGCCCAAGGCACTATCCATGCCGAACATGTGGTTAACGCCGCCGGCCTTTGGGCCAGAGAAGTGGGCCATTTAGCAGGCATCGATTTGCCTGTGCAGCCTATGGAGCATCATTACCTAATTACCGATACCATCGCCGAAATTGCTTCTCATCCGCATGAATTGCCGGGCGCCATCGATTACGAAGGCAACCTCTACTGCCGTCAAGAAGGCCAAGGTTTATTGTTGGGCACTTACGAAGCCATAAGCACACCGTGGATGGTAAAAGGTACCCCCAAGGACTTTGGCCATGAACTGCTTAACGAAAACCTAGATGCCATTGCCGAACGTCTAGAAGTGGCCTTTGACCGTATGCCCGCCTTAGGACGTGCAGGCATTAAGAAGGTGGTTAACGGGCCTTTCACCTTTGGCCCCGATGGCAACCCCATGATTGGCCCTGTACCTGGCTTACGCAATTACTGGAGCGCCGTTGGCGTTATGGCTGGTTTCTGCCAAGCCGGTGGTGTGGGTAAGAGCTTGGCTGAGTGGATGATAGAAGGGGAACCAGAAATCGACCCTTGGGCCATGGATATTGCCCGTTTTGGCGAGTTTGCCACGCGTGAATATGGCACAAGTAAAGCCTCAGAAAACTATAGCCGCAGGTTTATTCTAACCTACCCTAACGAAGAACTACCGGTGATGCGCAAGCAAAAAACCACGGCGCTGTATGATCGTTTGGTAGCCAAGGGCGCGGTAATGGGGGCAAGTTTTGGTTTAGAAAATGCACTTTGGTTTGCCGATGGCCCAGAAAACGCCATAGAAACACCTACCTTGCGGCGCTCTAATGCCTTTCCTTATGTGGCTGAAGAAGTAAAAGCCGTGCGCGAGCGCGTAGGAGCCATAGAAATTGCCAACTTTGCCAAACACGAAATCAAAGGCCCGGGTGCAGAGCAGTTCTTAGACCGTATCTTGGCCTGTAAGCTGCCAAAAGTAGGCCGCTTAACGCTAACACCTATGCTTACACCAAGTGGCAAACTATACGGCGATCTTACGGTAGCGCGTATGGATGCAGAGACCTTTTACCTGTTTGGCTCGGGCACTGCCCAAGAGATGCACCGGCGTTGGTTTGAACAGCATATGCCAGCTACAGGGGTGAGCTACCGCAACCGCTCCGATGAATTGCATGGCATTTCTATCTCTGGGCCACAGTCCCGCGAGTTGTTGTCGCGCATTTGCCGCGATGACGTAAGTAATGAAGGCTTAAAGTTCCGTGATCTACGCCGCACCTCCGTAGCAGGAGTGCCGGTTATATTGGCAAGGGTTTCGTTTTCCGGTGAGTTAGGTTACGAAATTTACTGTGCACCACAATACCAGTTGAAGCTTTATGAAAGCTTGTCTGAAGCGGGCGAGGACTTAGGCCTAAGGTTTTACGGTAACCGTGCCCTTATGTCCATGCGTTTGGAGAAAAGCTGGGGTGTTTGGACGTTAGAATTTAGGCCAGACTTTACTCCCGCCCAATCGGGCATGGATGCATTTATCGCCTTCGATAAAGAGGCCGACTTTATTGGTAAACAAGCCGCAATGCTAGAACGCGAGCAAGGCCCAGATAAAAAGTTAGTGACCTTAGTGGTGGCGACAGAAGGTTTGGATTGTATTCACGATGAAGCCATCTTCCACAATGGCACCTGCGTAGGCTATGTAACATCGGGAGGCTATGCCCACCATGTACAGCAAAGCGTGGCCATGGGTTATGTGCCAGCAGAATTAGCCCAAGATGGTGCTGTGTTCGAAATCGAAATGCTAGGCGAAATGCACCAAGCCACATATACTGCCACGCCTTTGTATGACCCTGCTGGTAACAAGATCAGAGGCGCTTAATTTACGGGTGTTTTTACGAGCAAAGCGAAGCAATCCAATGCCGCGGTCTGTGGATTGCCACGTCGCTGCGCTTCTCGCAATGACAGGGGGTGGAACAGTATCTTACTCCCAATGTCGTAGTTTCATATTGGCTTGTGTCGGTTAGTATGAGGTACTAACTATTTTGTACAGATCTAGGATGAGTTAATGAGCTACGCGGCATCGTATCAGCAGGCCCTCACACAACCCAATTTATTTTGGCAACAACAAGCCAACCGCTTACCGTGGTTTAAGGCCCCCACGAAGATGGTGGATACCAGTCAAACAGCCACAGGGCGCTGGTTTACAGACGGCGTAATGAATACCTGTTACATGGCCCTAGACCATCACGTGGCCAATGGCCGTGGTGATCAAGTGGCTATATATTACGACTCACCCGTAACCAACACCCAATCTAGCCTCACCTATAGTCAGTTGTTGCGTCAGGTGTGCCTGTTTGCTAGCGCTTTGCGTGATCAAGGCGTGAAAAAAGGCGACCGGGTGGTGATTTATATGCCCATGGTAATGGAAGCCTCGATTGCTATGTTGGCTTGCGCGCGTTTAGGCGCAGTGCATTCAGTAGTGTTTGGCGGTTTTGCTGCGGCCGAGTTAGCCGTACGTATCGACGACGCTCAACCGACGGCAATTATTAGCGCCTCTTGCGGTATTGAAGTGGCCAAAGTGATTGCTTATAAACCTTTGTTGGATGAAGCCTTAGACCTGGCTCAACATAAAGTGAAAAGCGTAGTGGTATTGCAACGGCCACAGTTAGAGGCCGATTTACAAGCAGGACGAGACCACGATTGGCTCAGTCTTATGGCCCAAGCACAAATTAGAAATGATGTGGTCGAGGCCGTGTCGGTACTCGCCACAGACCCGCTGTATATTCTCTATACGTCGGGCACTACCGGCAAGCCTAAAGGCATCGTACGCGACAATGGTGGCCATGCGGTGGTCCTCAACTACACCATGAAAGCCATCTACAACATGGATGCCGGCGACGTATTTTGGGCCGCCTCTGACGTGGGTTGGGTGGTAGGCCATGCCTACATTGTTTATGGTCCCTTGATTGCCGGTTGTACGAGTATTTTGTACGAAGGCAAGCCGGTAATGACGCCTGATGCAGGTGCCTTTTGGCGCGTCATCGAAGAGTATAAGGTTAAAGCTATTTTCTCTGCGCCAACGGCATTCCGTGCTATTAAAAAAGAAGACCCACAAGGCGAGTTACTCAAAAAATATGACTTAAGCAGTTTAGAAACCGTCTTTATGGCGGGTGAACGATTAGACCCCCCAACCTACGATTGGGCTGTAGAAACCATTGGTCGTCCGGTAGTGGATCACTGGTGGCAAACAGAAACTGGTTGGTCCATCTGTGCTAACCCTGTGGGTCTGGATGATTTACCTGCCAAGCCAGGTTCGTCTACGGTGCCTATCGCCGGGTACGATTTACATGTGTTGTCTGATGCAGGGGAGCCTGTAGAGGCTAATGTAAAAGGCAACATTGCCTTAAAACTACCATTGCCTCCAGGCTGTTTGGTGGGTATTTGGGGCGACGAAGGCCGTTTGCACGACTCTTACCTTAAAGAGTTCCCGGGTTACTACACCTCCGGCGATGGCGGATACCTAGATGACGATGGTTATGTGTTTATTATGGGTCGCACCGACGATGTTATTAATATTGCTGGCCACCGTTTGTCTACCGGCGAAATGGAAGAAGTTGTGGGTGCCCATGAGTTGGTGGCGGAGTGCGCTGTGGTGGGTGTTCAAGACCCATTAAAAGGCCAGTTGCCTATGGCATTGGTATTGCTCAAGGCGGGTGTACAAATAGACGACCCGCAACTCGGCAAAGAGCTGGCAGCGATGTTGCGTAAAACCATTGGCCCTATTGCGGTACTTAAAAGCGCTCACATCGTGCCGCGCTTACCAAAAACCAGATCGGGTAAGATACTTCGCAAAATTATTCGCAATATTGCTAATGGCGAAGACTATGTGGTGCCTTCCACGATAGACGATCCTGCCAGCTTAGATGAAATTAAAGTGTTGGTGAGTAGTCAATAACGACCCTAGTAGCTGCTATTTTAGTGGCAATGCTGATCTACCAGCGCTTGTAATAGGTCTACGAAGTAGGCGAAGTCATAGGTTTGTAGGTCGGCTACTTTGCCGGCGTCGTCCAGTAAGCGCACTTGGATAATGTCTTGCAAGTGCGGATTAGCTTCAAACTCAGCCACTTCGGTGGCCGACATAGGGCCGCCTTGTAAGTGTAATGAGTGTACCGAGGCAACGCTGAGTTGTGAGAAGTACTCGCTACGGGTGGCGCAAAGGTATCGTTTGGCTGCCACATGATGGCGTACGCACTGAGTCACCTTTTCTGGAAAAAATGGCGCTAGCACCTTGGCACCAAACACTTCGTGTTGCCGGTCATGGGTGTCGGTCATGGCAAAGGTGCCAAATTCACTGGTGAAATGGCCAATGTCATGTAATAAGGCCGCTGCAATAACGGTATTAGACAGGCCTTGATGTACTGCAAGGGAGGCACCTTGTAACATATGTTGAGCCATTGTTACCGGTTCACCTAAATATTCTTCTTCCCCACAAAACTCAAAAACATCACCCAAATGGGCCACAATATTGCTGGTCGTAAGTTGCTTAAAGCGGCTTTTCATCAACCTTCTCCTAGCACATTGTTGAGCACGGCTAAATGCGAGCGTAAGCCATCCATGTCGGTATAACAGCCTTGTAGCCAGCGTGTACCTGCCCCAGAAAATGCCTTGCGAGCATGTAGCACACGGGTATTGTCGATCACAAAACAGTCGCCTGGATTAAGCCTAAAACCCACTTCCGAGTTCGGGTGATCTATAATTTCGCCCAGTCGCCGATAGGCGGCATAGTAGTCTGCCATATGTTCAAAAGGAATGTCGGTAAAGGGGGCGGCCGAGCGGTTGTTAAAGCGTATGCCTTGTAATTGGCCGTCGGGTGCCAGCTCAATCATGGGCCGCTTAGACTGCAAACACGCATCGGCTTCGCCAGCATACTCAAAGCGCGCACAATAACGGCTTAATAAATCAAAACCGTGGGGGTTTTCTTGTTGTAGTTGCCTGGCTGCGTTAAAACCATCCACCAACACATTGTCACCACCGGGTGCTGAGCTTTCAAGGCAATAGAGCACCTGCATGGTGGGCACAGGATCGCGGTAGGGGTTGTCTGTGTGGGCCTGCAAGGCTAAGCCGGTAAACGCCAAATTGGTGGGTTTTTCTTCAACTCGCACTTCAAAAATACGGCCGTAGTTGGTGTCCCTCACATGGCCAAATAAATCCACCACTTGAGTTAACGCACCTGCCTTTATTGGGCCTCCATTGAGCTTGGCAAAACCAAAGCGAGCAATGCCCGCAAGCCATGCTTGTAAGGCTTGAGGCGAACTTGAAACGGCATCAAAGTCGGCGACCGGTAGGTGGCCCATGAGGTTGTTATCCCACAGGCTTTGGCTAGCGGGATGCCAACCTTTGGTGCTCGCTTGTGGTGTGTCGTAAGCGTGGGCCGCCAGCCAAGCTAATGGAAAGGCGACTGTTTTTTGCTCTGGCATAAAAGTAACGTGCAATGCCTCTGCCAGCACTTGGGCATGGCTCATGTAGGTGCTCACGTCGATGTCGCGTAAGGCGATTAAACGTTGGCCGTTGGTGCTGCTTTTGGTAGCGTCATCTAAGGCGTTGTCGCGCAGCCAAATGGCATGAAAACGTGTGGTGTTGTTGGCGATTGTGAGGCTTACAACGAGCCCGTCTGAGCTCAAAGAGGCGCAAGACATACAAATTCCCTAGTTGATGTTGATCATGGCAGTTTAAGTGAGATGTAACATAAGTTATATTTACTTAAATTAATACTAAGATGTTGTTTTGGTTATGGCAGATGACAAATTTAACGACTTGCCTCTGGAATGGGTACGAGCGTTTGAGGCCGCTGGGCGCTTAGGTAGTTTTACCGCAGCAGCGAAGGAAACGGGCTTAACTCAGGCCGCCATAAGTCAGCGTATCGGTTATTTAGAGCGCCGTTTGGCGTATAAGTTATTTGTACGAAAACCCAGAGGCGTGGCCTTAACTGTACATGGCGAAGCTTGGTTGCCCTATGTTTCCAGTGGCCTTAATAGTATTGGTCAAAGCTCGGCACAACTGTTTGGTTTACGGCGCACGCAACTGACCATTGCCGCCAGTGCTTCGGTGATTCAACATTGGTTAATGCCGCGTTTAGCGAGTACCAGCAAACCCTTGCATTTAACCTTTAGCACTATGGTGGTGGAGGCCGACTTTAAGCAGCAAACTGCAGACGTGGAAGTGAGGTATGGCACTGGTCAGTGGCCCAACCGTACCTGCACGCCGTTATTTACCGAGCAGCTCACGCCCTTGGCGAGTCCAGCGTTGTTGGCCAGCGTGCAACATTGGCAACAATTACCCAAAATAGCCGTGTCTGGGCCGCGCCTGGGTTGGCACGATTGGGCGCAATGGTCTGGTGATGTAGCAAGCCCCATGGCGCACTATCGATTCGACTCACAAACCTGTGCCTTGGCGGCAGCGCAACAAGGCTTGGGTGTGGTGTTGGCGTCCTTGCCCTTGGCGCAACAGTCACTTAAGTTTGGTGCGCTGGTGGAGTTATCGCCGCAACGTCTCGCTAGTACTGCGGGGCCTTGGTTAACAGCGCCCAAAGACCAACTTTCTCAACTGGACTGGCAGCAGTTAAACGACTTATTTTGTAGCTAGTGTTCGATCTGCCTACCGACCTAGGCGCCTGCCAAACCAATGGGCTACACGCGCACCGGTATTGTAGTAGTGCGCTTTAATAGGCGCAAAATGATCAGCTTTAGGTAAGGTGATAGCCACCGGTAAGCTAGCCGGGTCTGCACCCATGGCCCATTGGGCTGCGGCTTTACCCAGCACCGTGGCAGGGCCAATGCCACGGCCGCTATAACCGTAAAGGCTGATCGCTTGGGGGCCGATGTGGGCTATTTTTGGCAGGTGATCTGGGGTCATGGCAATGCAGCCACTCCAGGCATACTGGAATTGATAATCGGTGACTTGCGGGAATAAGGCCCTGAGTTGCCGGTGGGCCCAATTGACGTGGGTTTGTTTGCCCGCGTCTTCAACACAACCTACACCACCAATAATAAGCCGTCCCGCATTATCCAGCCTAAACGACGACATCACCTGCGCCGTGTCCCAACAGCCTTCGCCTTGGGGCAAGATATGAGCGCGTTGCTGCGTGCTTAACGGCTGGGTGGCAAACTGGCAAAAGTGCACCGGCGTATGGTGAGGTGTAGCGGTTAAGTTTAGGTCATAGGCATTGGTGGCCAGTATGAGCTGGTTAGCGTTAATGCTGCCCGTGGCTGTGGTTACGCGCCATTGGTTATCGTCATGGTGGTAACTCAATGCTGGGGATTGTGGGTAAATATGTGCTCCAGCCGCAACCGCCGCGTGGGCTAAGCCAAAAGCATAGTTTAACGGTTGTATGGTGCCTGCACGCGGGTCAAACAAAGCGCCGATAAATTGGCCCGACCCTGTGCGAGTTTCAGTGGTGTTAGCGTCTAGCAGTTGTACTGGCGCATGGCGTTTTTGTTGTTGGGCTAAGCGGCGCTTTAGATCTGCCAAACCGACACTGTTGTTAGCGCAATGAAGGGTACCATTACGCACCGGTTGGCAATCAATCTGGTGTTGTTCGATTAGCTGAAATACAAGATCGGGTGCCGCGGCGAGCGCTTGGTTGAGGGTGTGCCCTGCATGGTGGCCCAGTTGAGCTTCCACTTGGTCTGGCGGTACCCATAACCCGGCATTGACTAAGCCGACGTTGCGGCCAGACCCGCCAAATCCAATAGAATGGGCCTCTACAACCTGAACATCAACACCTTGTTGTGCCAAATGTAGGGCTGCAGACAAGCCGCTGTAACCGCCACCAATAATCACCACGTCAGTGGTCACGTGCGCCTCTAACGGAGGGCTAGCAAAGGTATTGCTAGTGCTGGCACGCCAGAGGCTATGGGCAGGGGTTGAATGGGCAAGAGTGGGGTTCAACGGCGATTACCTGACGAAAACTTTCAAAAATGCATTAACCCGAGCACCATAGGGGGGATACAAGTTGGATAAGGTAGATTTGCGGGCCTGCTTAAAAATTGGGCGTAACTTACTCATGGTCATAAACCCTTCCATACCATGGTAGTGCCCCATGCCACTTTCGCCCACACCGCCAAACGGTAGGTCGTGTTGGCTAACCTGCAAGGTGGTGTCGTTGATACACACGCCTCCGGAGCGGGTTTTGTTAATCACGTCTGTTTGTAGCTGTTTATCATGGCTGAATAAATACAAGCCTAAAGGGCGAGCGTGGCGATTAACATAGTCCAGTACATCGTTCATGTGAGTGTAAGTCATGATGGGTAATAGGGGGCCAAAAACCTCTTCCTGCATGACTCTCATATTATCGTTTACGTCGGTTAATAAGGTCGGTGCAAGCTTACGCATCGTGTCGTCGTGGGTGTCACCCATAACCATGGGAATGGCTTGGGCACCCAGCGCAGAGGCATCGGCTAGGGTACTGTTAAGACGTTGATAAGCTGCTTCATCAATAACCGAGGTGTAGTCGGGGCTACTGATGTTGGGGTAGCGAGTATTCACAATGCGTTTAGCGGCTGCTACAAATTCGTTTACCTTGCCCTCGGGCACAAACAGGTAATCAGGCGCTACGCAGGTTTGGCCAGCGTTGAGGCACTTAAAAAACAACAAACGTTCAGCCGCTTTGGTAATAGGGTAGTCGGGGGCAATAATAGCCGGTGATTTACCACCCAATTCCAAAGTTACCGGGGTGAGGTTGTTGGCCGCCGCACGCATTACTTGGCGGCCGGTACTCCCGGAACCGGTAAACACTAAATGATCAAACGGTAGGGCGGAAAAATCGGAGCCTTTGGCGCCGGGTATAATGGTAATCATGTCCTCAGCAAAGGTTTCTGCAAACAAAGCCTGTAACAAATGGCATAAATTCGACGAGTTGGCCGCCATTTTTATCATGCAGCGGTTACCCGCAGCAATGGCGCATACCAATGGGCTAATACATAGAAATAAAGGGTAGTTCCACGGTACCACAATACCCACTACGCCTAGCGGCTGCGGAATTACAGTGTTACGGGCACCTAAGGCCCAAATGCCGACGGATCGTTTTTGGGTTTTCATCCACTTGGATAGCTTTTTTCGCGCATGGTTAATGCCATCGATGGATGGAAAAATTTCGGCTAAACGGGTTTCTTGGTGCGCCCGATGGCCGTAGTCCTTACAGATGGCGTCTACTATGGCCTGTTGGTTGGCCATAATCAGCGATTTAAGCGTGTCTAAGGTGTGCTGGCGCTGTGCTAGGGTTGGGATGCCCTGGGATAAATAGGCCGATTGTTGCTTGGCAAGCGTAGCTCTGAGCTGGTCCGCGTTGACCTGAGGCGGGTTTAAGGGTGTTGACATGCGGTGAGTTCCTGTTGCTGATAGAGCTAGTATGATTCGGAATCATAACCAAACCAACAACAGAATACTGCAGGTGACCGTAAAACCACAATACTGTTTGTCTTTGCGAGCGTAGCGAAGCAATCCAAACCCGCAGGTTATGGGCTGCCACGTGGGCCTGCCCCATGAGCGCAGCGAGTGCTTTGGGTACACTTCGTTCCTCGGCAATTGCTCCTGCATTGCCCTACTAAGCTACATCCATGTACCGATCGCAGAGACGGGTCTTGAATTGTGTCATCGACCAACTCAAATCAACGCTTTAGGTCGCGATAAATATTTTCATAACGCCACTCGCTATAAGGTGGGCCTAGTTAATGACGAATTCAAAAGCCGAGTTTTCTTCATCTAACGCAACTAAGGTATCGCGTATAAATTCAATGGGTAAGTCGGGATTGTCTAAGGCAGCGCGGCCGACCCGAGCCCAAAATTCAATCTGGCTAGGAATGGTACGAAGCTCTGCTTTAGATTGAACTTTGGCTTGTTGGTACAGGTCGTCTGTAATATGGATTGAAATACTCATGTTAGTCACCTTCATTGCTTTACTACAATTGTAGTAAAGTCGCATGAGAACACACAGCAAATGGGAATTATATGCAGGGTATGGCTTTTAGTATTGCGGCCTTGGGCTGTCGCAGGCCTGCGGCCCTCGATTTTCTCATGGGGCAGGCTCAGCGCAGTGCAGCGGTGTTAGGGCAATCGGCGTTCTACTAAGGTGAGGATGCTGTAGAGCGCTACCGGCGTGTCGTGCTGGTTGCGGACTTCTACATCCCATTCCACTACACCTGTGGGCTTTTTATCATCAGGACGTTGGTCTTTATAGGTTTTTTGTTTGCAGCTTAGACGCACTTGGATGGTATCACCAATGCATACGGGTTCCACAAAACGTAAGTTTTCTAAGCCATAGTTAGCTAAAACTGGGCCCGGTGAAGGTTCTACAAACATACCCGCGGCGGCCGAAATGACAAAATAACCATGGGCTACACGTTCTCCAAACAAGGAGTCCTTGGCGGCAATTTCGTCGAAGTGAGCGTAAAAGTGGTCGCCAGACAGGCAACCAAAATTAACGATGTCGGCTTCGGTTACCGTGCGTCGGTGCGTGATTAAGGTTTCGCCAATTTGCAGGTCTTCAAAGTGCTTCTTAAACGGGTGCACTTGGGTGGTGATCTGTTCTGAACCGGGGTGGAATTCTTTGGTCACCGCCGTAAGCATGGTAGGGCTACCTTGCAGTGCCGTACGTTGCATATAATGCTTTACGGCACGGATGCCACCGAGTTCTTCGCCGCCACCAGCACGGCCTGGGCCACCATGGACCAACATAGGCAAAGGTGAGCCGTGACCAGTGGATTCTTTTGCACAGGCTTGGTTGAGCACTAACAAACGGCCATGGTAGGCAGCGGTGCCAAGCACAATTTGTTGGGCTTCTATGGGGTCGTCACTGACTAACGAACCCACTAAGCTGCCACGGCCTAATTTGGTGATGGCAATGGCTTCGTCGATGTTATTGTAAGGCATTAATACTGACACGGGGCCAAAGGCTTCTACTTCGTGGGGTAGGGTGGCCGTAAGCGGGTTATCGCAAACCAACAAGGTGGCGGGGAAAAAGGCGCCGCCTTCTCGGTTGCCACTATGCAGGGCAAAGTCTTGGCTGCCACCGTATATCACTTGGGTATGTTGCTTTAACCGGTTTAGCTGATCCCACGTGTCGGCCACTTGGTCGCGGCCAACGAGTGGCCCCATACGCACGCCTTCTTGTGCTGGGTCGCCCATGGTCATTTTTTGCAAACGACCAATCACTGCGGTGGATACGGCGTCCATCAAGTTTGCAGGCACAATGGCACGGCGAATAGCGGTACACTTTTGGCCGGCTTTGACGGTCATTTCGGTGACTAAAGACTTCACGAAGAGGTCAAATTCTGGAGTGTCTGGCGTGGCTTGCTGGCCCAGAATACTGTAGTTAAGCGAATCGGCTTCCATGGTGAAGGGAATGCTGTTGGCCATGATGTTGGCATGGCTTTTTAGCTTTTGGCCGGTGACAGCGGAGCCGGTAAAGGTGACGACGTCTTGTTCGTTAAGTTGATCTAAAAGATCGCCTACACCACCACAAATGAGCTGGATGGCACCTTCGGGTAACAAACCAGACTCTACAATGGCTTTGACCATAAGCTGGGTAAGGTAACAGGACACGCTAGCAGGTTTAACGATGACGGGGACACCAGCAGCTAAGCTGGGCGCGATTTTTTCTAACATGCCCCAGCAGGGGAAGTTAAAGGCGTTAATGTGTACCGCCACACCCTCTTTAGGCACCAAAATATGGCGGCCTACAAATGAGCCGCCAGCAGACAAAGCTTCGGATGGGCCTTCTATGGCATAGGTTTCGTTAGAAAACTCACGACGCACCATGCCCGAATAACTAAATAGGGTTTGAATGCCGCCTTCAATGTCTACCCAGCTGTCCAATTGTGTGGCGCCGGTGCAGGCAGATAAGGTGTAAAATTCTTGTTTACGCTCCAGTAGGTATTTGCCTAGGTGCTTCAGCATATTGGCGCGTTCGTGCAGAGTCATCTGCCTTAGGGCGGTGCCGCCGACGTTACGACCATAGGTTGCCACTGCTGCAAAGTCGATACCTTGGCTGCTGATTTGAGCCACTGGGTCACCGCTAACTGCGTGGTAAATTTCTACCCCAGCATCGTTGCTGATATGCCACTGGCCATTAACGTAACTTGATACTTTCATGTGCTGGTCCTTTAAATGTCGTAGTCTAAGACGATATTGGCGCTGATGGGGTAACTTTGGCAACTCAGTACGTAGCCGTCTTTGATCTCGTAGTCTTCTAAGGCGTGGTTAGTGTCCATTTCTACTTCGCCTTCGAGTATCTTGCATTTGCAGGTGGAGCAGACGCCGGCTTTACAGGCCCATGGTAGGTCTGCGCCTTCGGCAAGGCCTGCTTCAAGAATGTTTAAACTGTTGTGAGCTAACTCAAAGCTGCGGGTGTGGCCGTCGGCGCGGATACTGACCTGGCTGGTATTGGCATTGCTTTGTGTCGGTTTGCGCTTGCGTGCGGCGCTGCCCGCTGTTTGTGTGCCAAACAGTTCTAAGTGAACCTTGGCGGCCGGAATGCCGGCCTTAATTAAGGCCTGTTGGCAGTCTTTACTCATGTCTTCTGGACCACAAATAAAACATTCACTGATACGGTCTGGGTGTACCCATTGACTCAATAGGTGGTCGATCTTGTCACCATTGATGCGACCATTAAACAGGTCGATGTCTTGCTGCTCGCGGCTCATCACATAGATGACGTTGAGGCGTTGCATGTAGATGTTTTTAAGGTCTTCTAACTGTTCCCTAAAAATAACGCTGCTGGTAGCACGGTTGCCGTACACCAAGGTGACCTTGGAGGCTGCTTCGGTTTCTAACATGCTGGCGGCAATAGATAGAATAGGGGTAATGCCAGAACCTGCGGCAATGAGTAAGTACTCGCCGGCATGATGGGCATCTAAGGTGCTAGTGAAGCTGCCTTGAGGTGGCATTACATCAATTTGTTGGCCAACTTTAAGCTGCTGGTTGGCCCACGTAGAAAACTGGCCATCGGCCACTTGCTTAACGGCAACACGTAATTTTTGTTGGCCTACGCTTTCGCAAATGGAGTAGGCACGACGTACTTCCTGGCCTTCTATTTGAGTACGAAGGGTGAGGTATTGGCCTTGTTGGTAGTGGAACTTGTCGGCTAAATCGGCCGGTAAATCAAAGGCGATGGAGACGGTTTCGCGGGTCTCGTTGGTGAGTTGATTTACAGTGAGTGGGTAAAAATTCTTCATAGTCAAAGGCTCATCAAGTTAAATCGTTTTGAAGTAATCAAACGGTTCTAAGCAGTTATTGCAGCGGTACAGGGCTTTGCAAGCGGTTGAGCTAAACTGGTTGAGTAAGGCTACATTGCGGCTGTCGCACTGGGGGCAGGCTAAGGTGGTAATGTTGTCGAGGGGCGGTGCAATGCCTGCCTCTTTTAGTGCTGCGCGGCCTTTGGGCGTCATCCAAGAGCTGCACCAAGCCGGTGCTAACACGGTTTCAACGCGGTTCGGCACGCCGGCACGCTTAAGTGTGTGGTGTACTTCGCTGGCAATAAAGTCGGTAGCGGGGCAGCCGGAGTAGGTGGGGGTCACTTGCACTAGCCATTGTGGCTCTTGTGCAATGTTGGCTGGCTGTAGCTCGGCGCTACGCACAATGCCTAAGTCCACCACACTCACCATTGGTAGTTCTGGGTCTGGCACCAGTTCTAACAATTGCCACACCTGGCTTGCTGTCGGTGTGGCGTGATGAAAGTCGAGCTGACGGCCACGATCCGTGGAAATCAGCGTTTGCACTTCTACCATACGGCACCAGGGTGGGCGCGATACAGACTTTGCATTTCGGCTAACATTAAACCAAATGGTTCGCTGTGCTCACCTTGCTTACCACCAAATTTTTGGAAGCAATCGGTGGGCTGCGTTAGCGTGGCTTCAGTTAGGGTTTGGCCTACCGTGGCACGCCATTGGTCTTCAATGTTGGCTTGATTAGCGGCAATGCCTTGGGCGACGAGTTGTAGTTCGTCGTCGCCTTGCACAAATAACTCGTCGGTATAGGACCACAAGTCATTGATGGCCGACTGCATGTATTCGTGGCTCTGCTGGGTACCATCACCTAAGCGAATCACCCAGTTACGCGAACGTTGTTCGTGGTAATCCACCTCTTTGATGGACTTAGCCGCAATGGCAGCAATTTGGCTGTCTTGGCTTTGGCATAGGGCCTTTAGCGTGAGGCGATGCCACACATCAAACAAGTATTGGCGGGCCATGGAGTCGGCAAAGTTACCGTTACCTTGTTCGCACAATAGTAGGTTTAAAAAATGGCGTTCGTCGCGGCCCATGGCTAGGGCATCGCAATCACCCAGCTCTGGGTTGTTGGCGACGGCATAGTCGAGCCAATTTCGCGCTTGACCAAAGAGGTCGAGGCTGGTGTTCATGAGCGCCGTTTCTTCTTCTAAGATCGGTGCGTGGGTACACAATTCACACAAGCGTTGGCCCAGTACTAATGAGTTGTCGGCCATGTGCAGGATGTACTGGTTGAGTGAGTCGTGGCCTTGAGTGGCGTAACAGTCGCTCATTACATTTTATCCACGCTGGCAGGCAGCTGGTAAAATGATGGGTGGCGATAAATCTTTTCTATCGGCGAAGTAAACATGGCGTCTTTTTGCTCTGGCGCACTGGCGCAAATGGCGTTGGAATTAACCACCCAAATGCTGGTACCTTCGTTACGGCGAGTGTATAACTCCCGGGCATTTTCCATGGCCATGGTTTCGTCTGCGGCGTGTACGCTACCGACATGTTTGTGGCTTAAGCCATGACGGCTGCGGATAAACACTTCGTATAAAGGCCAGTCTGTTTTGTTCATGTTTATGCCACCTTGTTGGTATTGGATTGTTGGGACTTGATGTTGGCTTGTTTGTCTGCATAGGCGATCGCGGCTTCTCTCACCCAAGCGCCATTTTCGTGGGCTTGGACTTTGCGCGCTAAGCGTTGTTTGTTGCAGGGGCCATTGCCTTTAATAACGGCAAAAAACTCGGTCCAGTCAATGGTGCCGTAATCGTAATGGCCAGTTGCTTCATTCCACTTAAGATCTGGGTCTGGCACGGTGCAGCCAAGGACTTCGAGCTGGGGTATGGTTTGGTCGATAAATTGCTGGCGAATTTCGTCGTTGCCTTTACGTTTAATCTTCCACGCCATGGATTGCGCCGAGTTAGGCGATTCGTCATCCGTAGGGCCAAACATCATTAACGATGGCCACCACAGGCGATTAATGGAGTCTTGCACCATGTCTTTTTGTGCCTGAGTGCCTTGTTTCATCATGGTAAGAAGCAGCTCATAACCTTGGCGTTGGTGAAAGCTTTCCTCTTTACAGATACGCACCATGGCCCGTGCATAAGGGCCGTATGAAGTACGCTGTAGCATCACCTGGTTAACAATGGCCGCACCATCCACTAACCAACCCACGGCGCCAATGTCGGCCCAGCTTAGGGTAGGGTAGTTAAAAATACTGGAGTATTTGGCTTTGCCAGTGTGTAAGTCGTCTAGCATTTGCGAACGGCTGGTACCTAAGGTCTCGGCGGCACTGTAAAGGTACAAGCCATGGCCACATTCGTCTTGAATTTTGGCCGCCAGCTGTAGCTTGCGCTTTAGGGTTGGCGCACGGGTGAGCCAGTTGCCTTCGGGTTGCATACCAATGATTTCTGAATGGGCATGCTGAGAAATCTGCCGTACTAAGGTTTTGCGGTAGGCGTCGGGCATCCAACTTTGCGGTTCGATTTTGTTTTCAATATCAATTTGCTGCATAAACGCCGCTTCTTGGGCGTCCATGTCGGCACGGTCTTTGATTTGCTTAACACCGGTTTCAACCATTTGTGCATACATAGGGGGGCTTCCTCGTAAATTCTTGGTAAATGATACAATAAATTTAATTTATGTCAATATTTTTGTATCATTTAATGGGTTGCCAAGTTGCTGCGCGCCTCGCAATGACGAAACGGTGTCTTTGCGAGCGCAGCGAAGCAATCCAAGTCCGCGGTATATGGATTGCCGCAAGCCTTAGGCCTTCGGCAATTGCTCATGCATTGCTCTACTAAGCTACATCCCTGTAGCGATCGCAAAGACGGGAAATCGCAGAGACGTTGTGTTAGCGTAAATCCTTAACGCGTACGGCTTTGCCTTCTGAACGCGGTAAACTACCCGGTGCGCTAATGTTGATACGGCAACTGATACCGATAAAGGTTTTAATTTTGTTAACTAACTGCTTGACTACCTGACCTTGTTGCTTGGCATCAATGTGGCTATAGTCAGGATTCAGTTCAATGTTAACGGCAATGGCGTCCATGTTGCCGGCTCGAGTTAAATCGATTTGATAATGCGGCGACAGCTCGGGCAGGGTGAGTGCTAACTCTTCAATTTGAGAGGGGAAGACGTTAACACCGCGAATAATCATCATGTCGTCACTACGGCCGGTGATCTTGTCCATACGGCGCATTGGCCGTGCGGTGCCGGGTAACAGACGAGTTAAGTCGCGGGTGCGGTAACGAATCACCGGCATGGCCTGTTTGGTGAGGGTAGTGAATACCAGTTCGCCATATTCGCCGTCTGGTAATACTTCGCCAGTGGTTGGGTTGATGATCTCTGGGTAAAAGTGATCTTCCCACAAGGTAGGGCCATCTTTAGTAGATAAACATTCCATGCCTACACCAGGCCCCATGACTTCTGACAAACCATAAATGTCGAGGGCATCAATCCCCATACGTTGCTCAATGGCGGTGCGCATGGTGTTGGTCCAAGGCTCGGCACCAAAGATGCCAAGGCGCAAGTTTAAACTGTGGGAATCAATACCCTGTTTTTCCATCTCGTCGGCTAGGTTAAGCATGTAAGACGGGGTGACCATGATAATGTTGGGGTTGAAATCTTTGATTAATTGCACTTGTTTTGCGGTTTGACCACCGGACATAGGAATAACCGTACAACCTAGTTTTTCGGCACCATAATGTGCGCCTAGGCCACCGGTAAACAGGCCATAACCATAAGATACATGCACCATATCCTCGGCGGTACCGCCTGCTGCACGAATCGAACGGGCCATTACCGTGGCCCAAGTGTCAATGTCGTCTGCGGTATAACCTACTACCGTAGGTTTGCCGGTGGTGCCACTGGATGCGTGCACGCGCACCACGTCTTTTTGTGGCACAGCGAACATATTGAATGGGTAGTTGTCCCGTAAGTCACTCTTAGTAGTGAACGGGAATTGGCTTAAGTCAGATAAATTGGTTAAGTCGCCCGGCGCAATGCCGGCGGCATCAAAGCTGTTTTTGTAATGCGGCACGTTGTCGTAGGCGTGTTGTAGGCTCCAGCGCATACGCTCAAGCTGTAACGCACGAAGTTCGTCAATGCTGGCTGATTCGATGGCTTCTAATTGACTCATTCTATGCTCCTGAGGCTAGGGTGGTGGGGTCGATAATATGGCTGCCTACTTGGTGGGCGCGGCCACGAAATTGGGCAATGGTTTGGCGATCTGAGTTAGTGATTTCTACGTCGTAGAGACCAGTTCGTCTGCCACGCGACAAACGTTTTGCAGTGGCCGTGAGTAAGTCGTCGGCCTTGGCCGGACGTATAAAGTCGATGCTGCAGCCCGAGGCTACCGTGGGGCGATTGTCGCTATTACAAGCAAACGCAAAGGCAGAATCGGCCATGGCAAACAAAAAGCCACCGTGGCACGTGCCGTGGCCGTTGAGCATAAACTGTTTAACGCTCATGGTAATGCAGGCGTGGCCTTCATCGACCTGTTGCATTTCTATGCCTAGGTGTTGGCTGGCATGGTCGTTTTGCCATAGCTGTTGATAACAGGCTTGGGCTAGCGCTTTAGACTCACTCATGGTTGCTCCTATCGGCCTGTGTAGGCAGGCGTTTGTTTGTTCATAAACGCCTGTACACCTATTTGGTAGTCTTCGCTTTGGCCGGCTTTACGCTGTAATTGGCTTTCTAGGTCTAACTGGGTATCAAGGTCGTTGCTGAAGCTGGCATTGAGGCTTTGTTTGATCAAACCCAAACCGTGAGTGGGTTGGGTGGCCAAGTGTTGGGCCAGTTTCAGGCAATGAGGCATGAGCTCATCGTCGGCTTTTACGTCCCAGATAAGACCCATTTTTTCGGCTTGTGTCGCACTGAGCTTGTCGCCCAATAGAGCTAGCCCTTTGGCTTTGGCTAAACCCACTAAACGCGGTAGCACCCAGGTGCCTCCGGCATCGGGGATTAAACCTAAACGGCAAAAGGCCTGAATGAAGCTGGCACTATGAGCAGCAATGACGATGTCGCAGGCCAAGGCGATGTTAGCGCCAGCCCCCGCGGCTACACCGTTAACGGCGCAGATGATCGGCATCGGAAGGTCGCGCAGGCTTTTAATAAGCGGGTTATAGTAGGTGTTAAGAGTAACGCCCAAGTCGGGGGCTTGTTGGCCATCGTCGAAATTACGGTCGCCTAGGTCTTGGCCAGCACAAAAACCGCGGCCAGAACCTGTGATCAATACACAACGCACACTCGGGTCGGCTTTGACGCTCGCCATGGCTTGTTGGAGTTGCTGGTGCATGTCCACATTAAAGCTGTTGAGGCTTTTAGGACGATTAAGGGTAATGGTGGCGACGCCTTCATTGATGCTTAATAAAATTGAATCTGACATTTTTAGGTCTCTTTTAAATGACATGGATCAATGATAATCTAGCCACACAACAAAAAGATACAAAAAAAAGAAAATTAATTGATTTTTTGTATCTCTTTATGGTTATGCGCTACAAAACACCTACAATTAACTAAGGAAATTGACTCATGCCCTGTTATCAAATGGACGGTATCACCCCCGTAGTAGATCCCACAAGTTATGTGCACCCCACTGCCGTAATTATTGGCGACGTAATTATTGGCGCCAATTGCTACATTGGCCCCGCAGCTTGTTTGCGTGGTGATTTTGGCAGGCTGGTGCTAGAACAAGGGGTTAACGTGCAAGATACCTGTGTGATGCATGGTTTTCCGGGTTCTGACACGGTTATCGAAGTAGACGGCCACATTGGCCACGGTGCGGTAGTGCATGGCGCCCACATTGGTCGTAACGCCTTAGTAGGTATGAACGCCGTGGTGATGGACGGTGCTCAAATAGGCGCCGAATCCATTGTCGCGGCCTGCGCTTTTGTCAAAGCCGGTTTTGAGTGTGGCGAACGCAGTATGGTGGTGGGAATGCCTGCGAAGGTATTGCGGCAGGTGACCGATACCGAACTGGAGTGGAAGCATAAGGGCACGCTAGATTATCAAGACCTAGCCGTACGCTGCCAGCAGACGCTGCGTGAATGTGAACCCTTAGCGCAAGTAGAAGACAACCGCCAACGTATGCAACCGGCACGCTCAACACCCTTGTTTCAAAGCAAAGGTTAGTGGGGTGTTAGGCTAAACCACCAAAACGTTGGTAGAAATGATCACTAGCCTTTGGTATCTCGCCGGCGGCAGTTTCAAAGGCACTGGAAATATAGATTTCGGCTGCGGCCCATAGTTGCTGGTATAGATCTTGGGCCAACTGCCTTGCATCGTGGCCGGGCCAGTTTGGGCTGACCAGCTCGTCCGGCAACAGTGGGTCACGCAGGAGAATACGACGGTAATCGTGAATCAACAAAGTGCGGGCCATAAAGGCCTCTTCTGGGCTTAAAGCCTGTTGTTTGGTGGCCGCCAATAATGGCGTAAATAGGCTTAAAAACTCTTGATAGCTGTGGCTTAAGGCTGAAAAATCCCAATAACTACGCACCTGCTCGGTGGTAGAAACACTCAGCGGGTTGGCAGGTACTGCTTGGTCCAATACCAATACTTTACCGGTTAATTTTAGCTCTTCTAACAAGGCGTCTAAATCGTCGTGCTCTGCCGTAGGGTGGAGCATGGTTTGTGGGCATGCTTGGCCATAACCTAACCACTGCAGGCCTTGTTTGAGCTGTTTGCGTTCGTCGTTTTCTAGTTGCCCCAGCAGTACCAAGGTCCAAGTGCCATCCCAAGGTGGGCTTTGATGGGCATAAATAACCTTAAACGCCTGCTTAAAGTGGCGTTGGCCAAAATCGGTTACCTCGTAATAGCTGCGTCGACCAACAGGGTTGGCAGTAAGCCAGTGGTCTTGCGTAAGGCGAAAGACCGCCGTACGGGTTAACCGCGGGTTTAATCCAAACGGCTCCAGCGCTTTAATTAGACTACCTAACCACACTTCACCGCCATGGGGCACTATGGCGTCACCCAGCACAGTGGTAATGAGCGAACCTGCCCGAATGGGCCGACGGTTTTGGAAGTGTTGCAGAATGTGTGCGAGAGAGGGGAGCATAAGTTGGGGTTGTTGTAAGGGTTTGTAGGTCGTATGGATTCATTATCCATGAGCTACGCAGAAATGTCGATCCACGACTTTTGTCTTTGTGAGCGCCCTTTCTCGTCTTTGCGAGTGCAGCGAAGCAATACACCCCTAATGCCATCCACCCACCCATATTCGAAAACTGTATAACCCATAATAATTCATAATATACATTTAATAGCATTTTTATCAATAACGTGTATTATAATAACCACCAACCCACCGCCATGAGTTGGTAACTAACAAAACACTGCAAAACGGAATTGCAATTATGAGACACGAAGGATCAACCAAATGCGCTTAGCTTTGGGTCTACCGACTTCTCCACGCCTCCCATGACCTTTTCCAACATTGTGTTTACCCACAAGGATGCGGGTATGAAGTGCGGGTTAACGACAACTCGCCACTAAGGCAGTGTTTTGCCAGCACGGATGCTGGTGTAAAAGTGCGGGGCAGGATGCCCCGCCATCTTTCCTTTTGTTCTTCGCCATTACGTAGAGGCTGCTATCAATGGAAAGTCACGACCAAAAGCACTACCCACACGAGGTCCAGAAAATGGAAACGTTCACTCAACGCAATCAAAACATTGGACTTAAGCACGGAATGCAGCAAGGAGAGGCTGCCATATTAACTCGGCTAATGAAATCAACTTTTGGTGGGATTTCCGAATTCATGGAAGCCAAAATCGATAAGGCAGACTGCGATACGCTACTTTTGTGGAGTGACCGCATATTGACCGCCAACTCCCCCAAAGAGGTGTGCCACTAACCGAGCGCTCTTTTCCGTCTTTGCGAACGAAGTGAAGTAATCCAAGCCCGCGGTTTGTGGATTACCGCGTCGCTGTGCTCCTCGCAAAGACGAGGGTTTTGTGGAATTGGCACAGTGATTGCATTACCTACGGCAAGAGGGAGATATTCATGAGATTTTGCCGTATTTTTGCCGTTTTAGCTGCTGTTTTGGCTGCTAATGTGGCCATTTTTGCCCACGCTGATCGTGTTAAGGATCTGGCGGAAGTGGCCGGTGTGCGTGACAATCAGCTGATTGGCTATGGTTTGGTGGTGGGCCTTAATGGTACCGGTGACGGCAAAATGTCATTTACCAGCCAAAGTATGACGTCGATGTTGGCGCGCTTTGGGGTCAACCTGAGCGACACCCTGTCTAACTATGATGGTACCACCACCCGTAACGCATTAGAGCTTAAAAATGTGGCTGCGGTCATGATTACCGCCAATTTACCCGCCTTTACTAAGCCTGGGCAACGTATTGATGTGACCGTATCCACCATTGGTGCTGCTACCAGCTTGCGCGGCGGCAGTTTGATTATGTCTCGGCTTTTGGGCGTAGATGGTGAAGTGTATGCCTTGGCTCAAGGGGCTTTGGCAGTGAGCGGTGCTTCGGCCGGCGGCGCGGGTACAACGGCCACTGTCAATGTTCCGACAGTGGGGCGCGTGCCGTCGGGTGCAACGGTAGAAAAAATGGTGCAAACGCCATTTTCTACCAGTGAATACTTGGTGCTAAACCTTAAAAACTCGGATTTCACCACCAACCGTCGTTTGGCCAACGCCATTAACGACACCTTTGGTTTAGGTACAGCGGAAGCCTTGGATGCCGTATCGACCCGTATTTTAGCCCCCGCAGACACTACCCAGCGGGTGGCCTTTGTATCCATGATAGAAAACCTAGAAGTAGAGCCCGCCGCGCCGCCAGCCCGTGTGGTGGTTAACTCTCGCACCGGTACTGTGGTGATTAGCCGCAACGTTAAAGTGGATGCCGCAGCCGTAACCCACGGTGGCATTACCGTCACGGTAAAAACCAATAACGAAGTGAGTCAGGCTAATGCCTTGGCACAAAACGGTGAAACTCTGCCGGTAGCCAATGCAGATGTTGCCATTGATGAAGCCACCAATAATATGTTTTTGTTTACTCCAGGTATAGAGCTACAAGACATCGTGGATGCCGTTAACGCCGTGGGCGCTACGCCCAGTGCATTGGTGTCTATATTACAAGCATTAAAACAAAGCGGCAGTTTACGTGCCGATTTAATTGTTATTTAAGTCCACCGTAAACCAAGGAATACCATGAGCGTAAATACCACACAGCACGCCAGCAACTACAACGACTTTAGCGGTTTGGCAAAATTGCGTAGCCAAGCGCAACACGACCAACAAGCGGCTATAGAAGAAACAGCACAGCAGTTTGAAGCGCTGTTTATTCAGATGATGTTGGCAGAAATGCGTAAGTCTATTCCTAAAGAAGGCATGTTTGACTCGCAAGCGGTGCAAACCTACCAAGACATGGCCGACAAACAAGTGGCGCTGGATATGGCCAAGCGTGGTGATTTTGGTATTGCTAACGTGATTAAAGAACAGTTTGCCAGGCATGGCATGGCGATGCCAGCAGCGGATTTACTGAAGTTGCGAGAAGAAGGTAAAGCCTTTGACATTCAGGCTATGTTTTCTGGCATGTCTATTGCAGGTGATAAAGATAATGCTAATAACGGGATGCAATTGCTGGATTTCCGCCACTCATCCTACGACATAGGGCGGCAAGATCCTGCCGCCCTGATGTTTAACTTAAATAAATACAAGTAGTTGTAAATAACACAAATAGTATAGGACGTTAAAACATGGCCGACATATTATCAACAGGTATCTCTGGAGTGCGCACTTATCAGCGTGCTTTAGCGACTGTGGGTAATAACATTGCCAACGTGGATACCGAAGGCTACAACCGCCAGCGCTTAGAAGTGGTAGAGAATTCCTCTTCTGGCGGTGGTTCCCTACATATTGGCAATGGCGCGCGTGCCATACGTGTGCAGCGTACTTACGATAATTTTGTAGTGGAAAGTTTAAGAACCAGCCAATCGCAATTGTCTAAACATGAAGCCACCTTGGGATACGTGACGCAGTTAGAAAATATTTTGGCCGACAAACGGCTGAGCTTGTCTACGTCTATGGATGGTTTTTTTGCGGCTGTGCAGGAAGTGAGTATTTCGCCTTCATCTGTGGCCGCTCGTCAAAATTTACTTAATGTAGCCGAGGCCACTGTGGCCCAGTTTGCTTCTATTGGTGGACAGCTCAAACGTGTGGAACAAGATTCTTACGTGGACATGAAGTCTCAAGTCGAGCAAATGACGCAATATGCTCAGCAATTATCCAGCATCAACGCCTCCTTAGGCCGCACCAATAGTTTGGATAAACAGCCCAACGAATTATTGGACCGCAGAGATTCACTTATTCAAGACATGTCTAAGGTGCTACGCATTAAAACCGTAGAAAAGCCCAACGGTGTAGTTGATATCCACATAGGCGATGTGGCGTCGGGGCAGTATTTGGTGCGTGGTAATGAAGCCAGTACATTGGGAGTGCAGCGCAGTACCAGTAACCCAGAACAATCCATGCTAGTGCTAGACCCCCATATGAGCCCGCAAACGGTTACCCAGCTTGTGGGAGGCAGTGTGGCCGGTATTAGTGATTTCAGGGATCACTCGTTAACCACGTTGCGCAATGAATTAGACACCTTAACTCAGGTGTTTGTGGGTGAAGTAAACGCTGTACATGCCTTGGGTATTAATGCACATGGCAACTTTGGTGGAGAACTGTTTTCTTTAGGTAATATCTATTCGGTGACGCCGGGCCTAAACCAAGGCACTGGTTTTGTTACGGTGAGTGCTGTACCAGATGCTAGTGTAGAGCGGCTTACTATGGAGCTCACGTATTCGGGTTCGACCAAGTTGTGGACCTTAACCGACACCAATGGTACCGCTAGTGTCGCTGGAACTACCGAGCTCTCTTTGGGTGGCATTAACGTTACTTTGGCGGGAGCGCCGAAAGACGGAGACACCTTTAGTTTAAAATCTAATAAGCGCCCAATTGATGCGTTAGAACTTGCGATTAAAGACCATTCTAACATTGCTGCTGGTGGTGCAGTATCTGTGGCTCGGGCTAGCTCTAATGCCAGCGCTACCAAGATAGTGCTCAATAGTTATGGCAAAACTACGCCAGCTTCGAGCGATACGAGTATGGATAGCTTGCTTAGAAATAATATTTCTGAAGTGGCCGCATCCACGGTGATCGCTAGTAATAACCAAGCCTTTGTGATCCCTGCTCACACCCAAAACGCACAATTTTATAGCGCCGCAGACAGTGGCTCCTCTAGTATTCAAATGCAGGTGTTTACCCGAGAAGGGAAACAAATTTTTGGCAGTGCGTTAAGCAGCACCGAACAAAATGAACTGTTCACTCTTGCCAATGGCTTTGCCAGCACGGCCGCCTACGACGTCACCTACAACAACCAGACAGGTAGTAGTGCCTATATGGATGCGGACCTTACTTTAACCAGCCCAACAGCGGGTGACACTAGAGATTATTTTGCTATTAATGGCAGCATGAATGAAGACTTGTTGGTGTTTGTTACGGGCACGGGTAGCGCAGAAGTTAGTGGTCAATGGGGTGGCGTGGCCACCGTAGACAGCCGTGATCAATTACGCCAAAACTTAGATATTGTTTTTGCAGTAGACGCAACCAGCTACACCTTAGTCGACACAAGCACGCAAACTAATATAGCCAATGGCACTTACGTTGCAGGTGGTACCATTGAACACAACGGCTGGAATGTTTCTTTTAGTGGCGTGGTTCAGGCTAACGATCAATACGCCGTACGAGGTAATCGTTATTTAGCGGGAGACAACCGAAATTTGCTCAATATGATTGGGCTACAGAGCAATAAAGATATTTTTAGTGGCCGTGGCGACTTTACAGAAGTGTACACTGACGTGATTGGCAATTTGGGCAATACCGTTGTGCAGGCCGCGGTGAGCCGAGATGCCCAACAAATTATTGTAGATCAGGCGCAACAAAAACGTGACGAAACGTCGGCTGTAAGCCTGGACGAAGAAGCTGCCAATTTACTGAGATTTCAGCAGGCCTACCAAGCCTCTGCACAAGTGATAAGTACCGCTAATAAACTCTTCGACACCATTTTAGGGATACGTTAGCCATGCTACATGAGGAATACACATGCGTGTAACACAAGCCGGTTTTTATAACCAAGCCACCCAGCAAATGGGTAAGCAGCAAGCCAAGGTGTTTGAGACACAAGCGCAGCTGTCGTCTGGAAAAAAGATTTTACGGCCTTCCGATGATCCGGCATTAGCCTCGGCCATCAACAACCTAAAGTCTCAAATGGACATTAACCAGCGCTACCTGACTAACCTAGAACGCATGGATGACACCTTAAAAATGCAAGAAGCGTCGGTGAGTAGTTCCATAGACGTAGTGGCCCGTATTAAAGAATTAAGTGTACAAGCAGCCAACGATACGTACAGCGCGTCGGACCGTAAAAGTTTGGCAATAGAAGTGAAAGAACTCATTAGTTCATTAGCCGATTTAGGCAACATGCGTGGTACAGATGGCGCGTATTTATTTTCTGGGGTTACCCAAGATCAAGCACCATTTTTGGAGTCTTCGTTGGGGGTGGTAACTTACACGGGTACCGCCGATTACCAACACGTAATGGTGGATGAAGGCCGTAGCATGCAATTAGGAATGCCAGGTTCTGATGTGTATGGCAGTGTGCAACATAAAGATGCCTCTACCGGTGAAGTTAGTAGCATCGACTTTTTTTCTACTTTGGGGAATATGTACCAGGCGTTAATAAACAATGACAAAGCCGCCATTAGAGATAATTTGGACAAGGTGGGTAGCGTACACGAACACATTGTAGTGCAGCAGGCCAATATAGGTTCGCGCATGAAACGGGTAGAAACCTTAACCAATGCTATTGAAGATCGAGACTACACATACAAGACCCTGCAATCGAGCATGGAAGATTTGGACTACGTAGAGGCCGCATCACGACTTAAGAATCAATCCCTTGCCTTACAAGCAGGACAACAAACATTTGCTCAACTGAGCGGATTAAGCTTATTTAAATATATCCGTTAAGCCTTACTGAAAGCTAACACGGAAAGCCGCCTCCATATCGAGAGGCAAAGAAAGGAGTAGTTGTTATGGCTATGGTCATTAACTCGAATATCGCGTCGTTGACGTCGCAGCGACATTTGTCGCAATCGCGCAATGACATGGAAGTGGCGATGGAGCGTATGTCCTCTGGTAGCCGCATTAACTCGTCTATGGATGATGCTGCAGGCCTTGCCATCGGTAATCGCATGACGTCGCAGGTCGAGGGCTTAAACCAAGCCATTCGTAATGCCAACGACGGCATATCCTTAGCGCAAACTGCAGAAAGTGCGCTAGATTCTCATTCTGGCATTTTGCAGCGTATGCGAGTTTTGGCCGTACAGGCCGCCAACGATACCTACTCCACGCTGGATAGAAAAACATTGAACAATGAAATTGTTCAGCTTAAAGAAGAGCTTAACCGTAGTGTGGCCCAGGCGACATTCAACGGCCAAAAAATATTAGACGGCAGTAATGCCAGCTTTACCTTTCAGGTGGGCCACACAGCCAGTGACACGGTGACCATTACCTTAAGCAACATGGCTGGTAGTAAAATTGGCACTCAAACATGGGATGCTAAAGCTTCTGTTACCGCGCCAACGACTGCAAATGAGGTTGCTGGTGTTACTGCTACGGGTACTATAGCTGGTGCTACAACAACTTCTTCAACAACTACCGGCGTGGTAGACGGCGCTAAAGCTGTAAAGACCCTTGCCTTTAGTGCTGGAGCAGCCATTGGCGATAAGGTTTCCATAACCGTAGGTAGTACAACATTTAGCCATACGTTTACAGCCACCGCGGCCGATGCAACAGCCGCTGCGGCTGCTTTTGATACTGCATGGAGCAATGACGCCACCGCTAATGGAGCTTATACCCTAACAAATTCAAGTGGCACTTTGACCTTTACCCAAGTGGCTAACTTGGGTGATGTAGCGGGTACCGCAACCTATACTAAGGCCACTATTACAGCAGAGCAAGAAAGCTACGATTTTAGTGGCATTACCCTCGCTGTAGGCGACCGGGTGAGCATAACGGTAAATGGTACTCCTTACACGCAAGAATTTGCTACCGATCAGGCCACTACCCTCAATGCGCTAGGTGCCTTAGTGGTTAACGGTGAAACAGGGTACGCGAGTAAAGCCATAAGTAGTGGCAAACTCGTGTTTACTGGTGTAGCGGCAGGTACGGCCATGGCATCTGCAACAATAGCAGTAGAGACTGGAACTGTGTCTGCCGCCAATAGTGTTGATGATGTACTGGTAACCGACAGTACTAGTGCAAAACATGCCTTAACGGTGGTGGATAACGCCCTAGAAATGATGGCCGACTTCCGCTCGCGTATGGGCGCCATGTCTAACCGTATGTTCCATACTGTAGATAACCTGATGAACGTGTCAGAAAATACTTCTGCCGCCCGCTCACGCATTGTTGACGCCGATTTTGCTTTGGAATCGGCCAATTTAGCCAAGAGTCAAGTGCTACAAAAAGCTGGCACCGCCATGCTGTCACAAGCCAACGCTTCAACCCAAGACATCTTGAGCCTGCTTAAGTAGGCTTGATGTCATTGCGGCGCACTAGATTCGCGTCCGGCGAAGGCCGGAATCTTAAGGCCCTGACCTTCGTCAGGGCGACACAGTACCCCTTTCTTTGAAGCACCCCATTACCCCTAGCTAACCACTAGGGGGGTTTTTCCCCGCCTGTCATTGGGAGCGCAGCGCGGCAATCCAAGCCTAGCAAGTGATACTCAAGCCGCAGTTTACCCCGTATAATCAACTCAGCCCAACAAAGAGCAGAGTGCCCATGAGCCAATTCTTTCAGATACACCCAGAATCCCCCCAGCCACGCTTGATCAAACAAGCCGCAGAAATCATCCAAAAAGGCGGTGTGGTGGTGTACCCCACAGACTGCGCCTACGCTATAGCGTGCCACTTAGGCGATAAAAAAGCCGTAGATCGAATTAAGCAAATACGTCAACTCGATGACAAACATCACCTGACGCTGGTGTGCGAAGACCTAAGCCAAATCGCCACCTATGCCAAAGTCGATAACGAAGCCTACCGCATCCTCAAGTCCCACACCCCTGGCGCCTACACCTTTATCCTAAAAGCCAGTAAAGAAGTACCCAAAAAATTATTGCACCCAAAAAAGAAGACCATCGGCCTACGGGTACCCGACAACGCAATCGCGTTAGCGCTGCTAAAAGAGCTAGGCGAACCGATGCTCAGCAGCTCTTTAATTTTGCCTAATGACGAATTTCCTTTAACTGATCCTTACGATATACGGCAAACTCTAGAACACAGTCTAGACTTAATCGTAGACGGCGGCTATTGCGGTATGGAAGTCACGTCGTTAGTGAGCTTGGTAGACGGTGAAATAGAAGTATTAAGGCAGGGTATGGGTGACACCAGCGACTTCATCTAAATATTTTATGCTAACCAAATCACTGTAAGTCGTTGTTTTAGGAATAATTCCTAAGAATGATGATCTATACTAAAGTCATATATTCAGGATTCTACCTATGGTGATTACAGCAGAATTTTGGCAGTTATTACGCTACACAGGAGGTGCTTTATGAGCACACCTAATTGGTTGCTATTGCAGGTTAAGCCAAGGCAGGAACTGCGCGCCCTAGAAAATCTAGAACGCCAAAACGGCGAATGCTATTGTCCACAAATTCGGCTAGAAAAGCTGAGTCGTGGCAAGCGCGGTCAAGCAGAAGAGGCATTGTTCCCCGGTTATTTATCAATGCTCAGCCAGAAGAGAACGGTTTAAGCTATACGAGCATTCGGTCTAGCCGAGGCGTTAGCAAAATAGTGGGATTTGGTACGGAACCGTTAAGGGTGCCAGAAGACCTTATAGCACTTATTAAGTTACGCGAACACACGGGTTTGGCGGACGAAGCCGCCGCCAGCGCACCGGATGTGCCGCAACCGGGCGACAAGCTCAATATTTTAGAAGGGCCGTTTAAAGGGCTCAAAGCTGTGTTTAGCCACACCGATGGCCAACAACGATCAATCGTGTTGATTAATTTGTTAAACCAGCAAACTCCTACATCGTTGGCCAATACCCAAATTAAAAAATTTGCATAATAATCCTTGGTGATTCAAACCTATATTTGTTGCTCACCACGAAGCGGTTATTGATACCACTGACTCGTGCCATGAACTGGGATTGCTTCGCTGTGCTCGCAAACATGGAAAAAGGGGGTGCTCGTAAAGACGGGGTTGAGGTTGTCTCTGCGATCGCTTCATGGATGTAGCTTAGTAGAGCTCTTGTTGCACCAGGGTGACCCAGTAGGCGGTACCGGTTTCGGCGATGTCGTCGTTGAAATCGTAGTGGGGGTTGTGGAGCATGCAGCCACCGGCGCTATCGATACCATTGCCTAAGAAGACATAACAGCCGGCTTTGACTCTGAGCATACTGGCAAAATCTTCTGAGATGGTTTTTGGGCGGCAGGCTAAATCTACTTTTGATGCATCCAATAAGGCTAAGGCGGCTTTACCAGCGGCTTCGGTTTCTGTTGCGGTGTTGATGGTGGCCCAAAATACGCGGTCGTAGGTGAAGTCATGGTCTGCGCCGTGGGCCTCGCAGATACCGCGCACCAGTTGGCCCATGCGTGCTTCAATGAGGTCTTGCACATCTTCGGAGAAACTTCGACAGTCACCGGTAATGGTGACGGTGCTGGGAATCACGTTCACCGCCCCGTCGGTGACAAATTCAGTGGCAGAAACCACGGCCTGAAGCTCGGGGTCGATGCTACGGGAGACGATGGTCTGTAAGGCCAATAAAATTTCGGCACCAATCACCAAGGGGTCAATATGATGGTGAGGTTGTGACGCGTGACCACCACGGCCTTTGATCACAATGTTAAAGTTGTCTTCACTGGCCATTACACCGCCTGAATTCATGGCCATTGTGCCTGCTGTCATACCCGGCATATTGTGCAGGCCATAGATGGCTTGCATAGGAAAACGTTCAAACAAGCCATCATCGATCATGGATTGCGCGCCAGCGCCGTGCTCTTCGTCGGGTTGGAAAACAAAATACACGGTGCCATCAAAATTGCCCGTGGCGGCGAGTTCTTGGGCCGCGCCTAACAACATGGCGGTATGGCCATCGTGGCCACAGGCATGCATACGGCCCTCATTTTGTGACTTGTATGTAAAGTCATTAAGCTCTTGAATGGCGAGGGCATCCATGTCAGCACGTAAGCCAATGGCTTTATCAGAGGTGCCGCGTTTAAGCACGCCCACCACGCCTATTTCACCAATCTGGGTGTGCACCTGTAAGCCAAACTCGGTGAGTTTTTGGGCTACAAAGGCAGCTGTGTCGTGTACTTCAAAACCGGTTTCTGGGTGCTGATGCAGGTGTTGACGCCAGTGCGACATCTGCTGTTTGGAAGCGTATTTTAGAGTGGACATGCTGGCGCCTTGAGGAATTTTGAAGACGCCAATCATGTCACATTTTTCTGTGGTTAGTCACTAACATGTTGCTGATAAGTGCCATTTAAAGGCTTAAAACTTAGCCTTTGGGAATTAGCCCCACTGCTTCTATGCCGGCTACAGCAGCTAACAAATCATTGTCAGACGTGTCGCCAGTAACACCTAGCGCGCCTAACGTATGGCCACGTTCATTTTGAATCAATACACCACCGGGGACCGGTATCATTTTGCCGTCTAGGGCCGCGTTTGCAGTGACGATAAAATAGGGCTGAGCTTCAGCTCTGACCATTTGTGCACTGCCGGGCATGCCTAACATCACCACGCCATAAGCTTTGGCTTGGGCGATCGCAAAACGGCCAGGCGAGGCGCCGTCTTGACGCTCAAAGGCTTTAACGTTGCCGCCAGTGTCTAGTACGACGACTGATAATGGATTGAGTCCAAGTGCCTTGCCTTTGGTAAGGGTGGCATTAATGATGCGCTTGGAGCGGCTTAAGGATAGTTCGGCCATGAGAGGCTCCCAATAGTGTGATGTATTAGACACAAGAATTTTGTATGGGCAACATCATAGCCGAGTTAGGCATGTAAAATTAGCCTGTATTCGACTTTAGTAGGGCCTAAACGGCCATATTCGTAATCAACATGGCTTATGCTCCGTCACGGATTTGGTTTAACGTTAGGTTGGGCGTTAACGCTTGGGGGTCTAGCTTAATGTGAATTAACGCGGGTGTTCCAGCCGCCATGGCAGCCTCTAAGGCTTGAGGAAACTGGTCTGTGTGGGTCACTTGTGTGGCAAACGTACCATAGGCTTTGGCCAGCGCACAAAAGTCTGGGTTAACCAAATCTGTAGCACTAACGCGGCTGGGGAAATGGCGCTCTTGATGCATGCGGATGGTGCCATACATGCCATTATCAATCACCAATACAATAATGTTGGCTTGTTGTTGCACTGCGGTGCCAAATTCCTGCATGGTCATTTGAAAACAGCCATCACCCGCAAAACAAACTACGGTTTTATGAGGCTCGGCGATTTTGGCCGCAACGGCCGCTGGTAAACCATAGCCCATAGAGCCGCTAGTGGGCGCTAACTGCGTGCCATACTGGCTGAATTTCCAAAAACGATGAATCCACGTGGCATAGTTGCCGGCACCGTTGGTCATAATGGTATTGGAGGGCAGGCTGTTGCTTAAGTGGGCCATAACGGCGGGCATTTGCACTGCACCTGGGTGTGTCTGAGTAGGCAAAGTGGACCACTGTTGATAATTGTTATGGCAGTTGGCCACATGGTCTACACGTGCTGGTGACGGTTTAATAGTGGACGACAGCTGAGAAAGCCCAGCGGCCAGTGCTTTAGGGCTGGCGTGGATGGCTAAATCGGCACGGTATACACGTCCTAGCTCTTCTGCACAGGCATGGATATGAATCAGTTGTTGGCGAGCGCTTTGCACCCCTAACAGTTCATAGTTTTGCGATGGCACCTCTGAAAAACGCCCGCCCATGAGGATGACTAAATCGGCGTCGGCAATGGTGGTTGAAAGTTTAGGGTTAATACCTAAGCCCACGTCACCGGCGTAGTGGGGGTGATGATGGTTAAACAACATTTGGCGACGAAATGAGCAGGCCACTGGCAGGAAAAATGCCTCGGCAAAGGCCTCAACCTGTGCCACAGAGTCGGCACACCAGCGGCTACCACCTAATACTATAATAGGTGCATTAGCTTGTTCCACCATGTGCGCCATTTGCTGCAAGTGTTCCGGGCTTGAGTGGGTTTCTAAGGTGGTAAAGGGTTTGATTTTGGTGCTGGCGGCCTGCCCCGATAAGGTGTCTTCTGGCAATACTAATACCACCGGCCCTGGGCGGCCGCTGGTGGCCACAGACCATGCACGGCTCACCATTTCGGTAATGCGCTCGGTGGAATCTATTTCTGCCACCCACTTGGCCATGGAGCCGAGGTATTGACCATAATCCACTTCTTGAAAGGCTTCGCGGTGGCGCAATTGACTATTGATTTGGCCAATAAATAAAATCATGGGTGTAGAGTCTTGCTGGGCCACATGAATACCGGCACTGGCGTTGGTGGCGCCGGGGCCGCGGGTCACAAAACAAATACCGGGCGTGCCGTGGAGCTTGCCCCAGGCTTCGGCCATCATGGCTGCGCCGCCTTCTTGGCGGGCGCTGGTGGCGGTAATGGTGCTGTCGTGCAACGCATCTAATACTTCTAAATAGCTTTCGCCGGGCACGCAAAATAATTGTTTAACGCCATGGGCTTCTAAGGCGTCAACAACCAGTTGGCCGCCTGATTTGGTCTGTGTGGTCATGGGTAATTCCGTTTGTAAGTTACAGGCGTTGAAGTGTTTTGTAGTAGGCTTCTACAGCGACTAGGCGGCATAGGCTTTGTTCTGTGAGGTGCAGGCCTGTGGCGGTGTCTGCACTAATAATAGCGCTGCCTTGATCATCAAATGACACCGGCACAATGCTGCTGCGAAATTTTTGTAGCTGCGTATTGCTAATCAAAAATAGTTCGGCATCGGCTTTAGGTGCGGCTATTTTTACCTTGAATAGGGCGCTGTTTTTTACCGAACTCACATCCTTGAGCTGCGACTCTACGGTGGGGCCGGCATCAAAAATATCCACATAACCGATGTGCTGAAAGCCTTCTTTTTCTAACAGGCGTAATGCCGGTTTGGTTTTTTCATGCACATGGCTGATGACCGCTTGGGCTTCTGGGCTGAGCAAATTTACATACAGCGGATACTTGGGCATTAGTTCTGCGATAAACACTTTGTTGCCCAAACCCACAAGGTAGTCGGCTTGCTTAAACTCCATGGAGAAAAAATGCGTGCCTAGCCAATGCCAAAAAGGTGAATTACCCGAGGCATCATTAACGCCGCGCATTTCAGCAATCACTTTGCTGCCAAAACGCTCGGCAAATTGGGCCATAAACAAGAAGCGGCTTTTAGACAACAAACGCCCATTGGTCCCATTGCGGTGGGCCTCTTGCAGAAACAAGGTGCACACTTCGGCGCAACCCGTGTAATGATTACACAAGGTGAGCACTTCCATTTTGTTATGCACTTCTAGGGTGGGCGATGCGTGTACTACGGTTTGGCGGTGATAATGGTAAAACGGCGCGCGAGTGCCAACACTGGCTTCTATGGCCGTGGTGCCTATCACTTTGCCGGTTTCTGTGTCTTCGAGTACAAACAGATAACCTTCGTCGTCGGGTGTGTCTAAGGGTTTAGAAAAAGACGCAACGGAGCGTGCAATTTTTTCGTTAAGAACGTCGTGGTTAATGGGGAGGGAGGTAAAACCTACACCAGAATCTACGGCAATTTGATACAAAGCGTCTTGGTCTTGTGGACCGATAGGACGGATAACTAACATTGTGAGCCAGCCATAAGTAACCAATAAAGGCTTATTATACGGGCAGTTGCCTATTTAAGGGCAAGGCTCAAGTTGCGCAAATGCGTCGTAAATCTTCGCAAACCTGTTTGTGGCCTGCGCAGGGTAGGCGATACAGGGCGCCTTGTTGAATAATATAGCCGTTAATCGCGTCGATTTCTGTAGCACGACCGGCGAGGCAGTCTTGCAACATCGACGATTTATTGTTGGCGGTTTGTTGTAATATCCGCCTGCTGGTGTTGAGCAAACCTTGGCCCATCGGCACCACCCCCTCTTTGGCCATCACGTCTTGAGTTTCTGCACACAATTGTTGCAACCGTGGCCATGCGCTCGGGTGATCAATTAAAGCGCCGTTAGCGCACTGGTAGATGGCCGTTAGTGCATTAATTACACTGTTGATAGCCAGCTTGTGCCACAGTGGCACGCGGATGTCGGTGTGCCATGCCAACTTAAGGGTGGGCGGCTGTTCTAGATGATCTAATAAGTCATGTATGGCGGGAGGGATTACGGTGTTGTTCAAATGGTCACTAAAGCTGCCAATTAAGGTTTGGCCTACACCCGCACGTATCACATTAAAAGGGCCTTTGCGCCATGCGCCATCGGTGCTGGTGGCACAATAAATGTTAGCCTTAGGTAATGCCATTTGTAACGCTTGAGCGCTGCCCATACCATTTTGCAGCAATACAATGATGGCGTTGTCGGCTAACTGATTGCGCCATGGCAGCACGGCGTCAAGGGTGGCATAAGCCTTACAACAAATAAGCAGGTGGTGGATGACCTTGGGTGGTTTGGCGGGGGTAAACGCCTGAGGCGTGGCCACCCATGTTTGCTCATAATCCAATAAATGGATACCAGCTGCCGTGTGATATTGATCTAGTTGCTGCTCATCCCTGAGTAATAGGCTCACGGGCACACCGTGGTGCGTTAAACTGCTGGCCCAGAGGCTGCCAATAGCGCCAACACCGGATATGTGCCAAGGGTAGGATGAAAGACGAGTCATGGGTTACAATATTACCATTAAATTTTGTCCCGTATTTTAACCTATTTTTAATTAAGGAATTTACTAATGCCATCATTTGACGTGGTTTCCGAACTTGACGCCCATGAAGTGTCCAACGCCCTCGACCAAGCTAACCGCGAAGTAACCACCCGTTATGACTTTAAAGGGGTTAATGCGAGCTTTGATCAAGGTGAAGACATGGTCACCATGCGCGCCGACGTCGAGTTCCAATTGCAGCAAATGTTGCCTATTTTGCACGAAAAGCTGATCAAACGCGGAATTGATATCCGCTGTTTAGAAGTGAAAGACCCAGAAACCACCAATATGAAGAGTAGCCAAGTGGTCTTGATGAAGTCGGGCTTGGAAAAAGAGTTGGCTAAAAAAGTGGTTAAGTTTCTAAAAGAGAAGAAACTTAAAGTGCAAAGCCAAGTGCAGGGCGATCAAGTGCGTGTTACCGGCAAAAAACGCGATGATCTACAACAAGCCATTGCCGGTTTGCGCGAAGGCGAATTCGACATGCCGCTACAGTTTACTAACTTTAGAGATTAACCCTCTCAATTGCTCACTCTTTGTGTACTATAAAAGGACTTAAATAGCGTATGACCACTCCAGTAAAACTCGTCAGCTTTGTGGTTTTTTGTGCCTGTTTGTTGCTTGCCGTTAACTTTGGCATGCGTGCGTCGTTTGGCTTTTTTATGGCACCTATTTCTAACGAATTTGGCTATGGCCGCGAAGTGTTTGCCTTCTCTTTGGCGTTGCAAAACTTATGTTGGGGCTTGTTTCAGCCGATTGCCGGTGCCATTGCCGATCGTTTTGGTACGGTAAAATCCATTATTATCGGCTCGGTCGCCTATGCCTTGGGTTTATACATCACCGCTACTGCCGGTGACCATTGGGACTTACATATAGGTGCGGGCATCCTTGTGGGTATGGGCATTTCTGGCACCGGTTTTGGTGTGGTGTTGCCGGCTTTGGCCAGGATGGTGGCCGAAGAAAAACGTGGTTTTGCCCTCGGTTTAGGCACGGCCGCAGGCTCGTTTGGTCAGTTGCTGGTCATACCCGTGGCTCAAGAATTCATCACCACTTACGGTTGGCAAATTGCACTACTTATATTGGCATCAGGCTCTTTGTGTATGTTGCTATTGTCGGTGCCATTTCGCGGTGATGCGCAGCAGCGAAATGCAACCGGAGCAGATGACCAGCAAACCTTAAACCAAGCGTTAAAAGAAGCCAGTGGTCATGTGCATTACTGGTTGTTGATTGCAGGTTTTTTTGTCTGTGGCTTTCAGCTGGCCTTTATCACCGTACACATGCCAGCCTACTTGTCGGACAATGGTTTTGGCGCTCATGTCGCCGTCATCAGCTTGTCGCTCATTGGTTTGTTTAATATATTTGGTTGTTTATTGTTCGGTGCTTGGTCTAGCAAACATTCTAAAAAGAACTTGCTGGGTATAATTTATTTTTGCCGAGCCGCCGCTATTGCCGCCTTTATGTTAGCGCCTATTAGCACCACCAGCGTGTATTTATTCTCCATTGTTACCGGCTTTTTGTGGCTTGCCACAGTACCCCCTACATCCGGTTTAGTGGCTCAAATGTTTGGTCTTAAACACATGGGCAGCTTGTATGGCATTGTATTTCTTAACCATCAGTTAGGTTCTTTTTTGGGGGTTTGGATTGGCGGTTATTTATACGACACCACGGGCAACTACGACAAAGTCTGGTGGGCAGCTGCAATCATTGCGCTGATTACAGCTGCCATTCATGTTGTCATTGATGAGCGGCCAGTCGCTCGTTTGAGGCTAAGTGTTAGTTAAAGCTCTAGCTTGCTACAGGGCACGGTTGAGCAGGGCAGCAGCGTTACACAGGTCGTCCAGATTTATTTAGAGTTCTTGATCCCGCTGAGCCTGCTTTTTATCCGCTTTAGCCTGGCGTCGCTGGGCAATGGTTTCAATGGCATCAGCGCCAAGGTGACCTTCGCCGCGTTGTTGGGATAACTCCATTTGACGCTGACGCTCTTCAAAACGCTGGCGTTGGCCCCATGAGTGTTTGTCAAAACAGTGGGGGCAGCTAATGCCTTCTAAGTACTTATCGCTGGTTTGTTCTTCTTTTGTAATCGGTAAGCGGCAGGCGTGGCACTGGTCGTACTGACCTTTTTCCAGCTGGTGATTTACTGTAACGCGGTTGTCGAATACAAAACATTCGCCTTGCCACATGGTGTCCTCTTCGGGCACTTCTTCAAGGTACTTAAGAATGCCACCTTCGAGGTGATACACCTCTTCAAAGCCTTGTTCTTTAAGGTAAGCGGTAGACTTTTCACAACGAATGCCTCCAGTGCAAAACATGGCTACTTTTTTGTTTTTCTCTGGGTCTAAATTGTCACTAACGTACTGAGGGAATTCCCGAAAGGTGGTGGTGTCTGGGTTGAGTGCGCCTTCAAAGGTGCCTACTTTCACTTCGTAATTGTTTCGTGTATCTACCAATACCACGTCTGGGTCAGAAATAAGGGCGTTCCAGTCTTGTGGCTTAACGTAGGTGCCAACCACTTGTTTTGGGTCTATGCCTTCTACACCCATGGTCACAATTTCTTTTTTGAGCTTCACTTTGGTGCGGTAAAACGGATTTTCGGTTTCAAAAGACTCTTTGGTCACGATGTCTTGCAAACGGTCGTCTTTTTCAAACCAAGTAATCAATGCGTCAATACCTTTGCGGCTGCTGGCGACTGTGCCGTTGATACCTTCTGATGCGAGTAGTAAGGTGCCACGAATGTTGTTGTATTCCATCACCTTGAGTAACGGCTGGCGTAGGTCTTGAAATTTTTCTAGGGTGACAAATTTGTATAGCGCACAGACAACAATCTGCGATTGATCTTGAGACATGAGGAGTTCCTTAGCGAGCCGAAACGTAAATCCGGAGCGGGGGTTTAATGTGAGGCGCTATTCTACGGTATACGCGGCAATAAATCCAAATAACCTTAGCTGGGGCTGCGTGGCTGAACTAAAACAAGGCCTGCTATCATAAAGCCTAAAGCTAGCCACACTAAAGCAGAATGACTTTCGCCTAATATCAACATGCCAAACAATACGCCTGACAAAGTGACCACATAAGCCACTTGGCTGGCAAATACAGCTCCGGTTCGACCCACTAGCCAGATGTAACCGGTGTAAGTGACGATGTGTAATGAAGCGTTGGCCAACATAGCCCATTCCACGGACGTCCACGAGTGGTTAAGGTCTACCCATGAATTTGTCATGAGTGTGATGGGTGTACAAATGCAAAGACCCACTATGGACGCACCTCGTAAGCTAGTAAATGGGTCCATGTTGGGTGGTGTTTTAAGCGAAAGATAATTGCCTTCTATACCGTAAAACAACGGTGCCACCAAAGCCAATAACATAAACAAACCAAGGCCTCGGCTACTAACATCGGCTTCTGGGCCTAAAATCAATGCAATGGCCACGCCACCTAGGCCAATGCCCAACATACGACGCCATACAAACTTTTCATTACCAATGGCCAGTGCGATTAACAGGGAAAACATGGGCACCGTGGCTAAACCAATGGCCAGTAGGCCTGCGGGAAGGTGGGACGCAACGGTGTAAGAAAAAGTATTAGGCAATATAGTACCCACTAAGGCCACTATGGCGTAATAACGGACGTTGACCCACCCCAAAGGTAAGGGTTTATTTTTCGCTTTGCCTAAAGCGGTAAGCACCACCGCGCCCAAAGCCAATTGCCAAAATATAAGTCCTAGAGGTTGGTAACCCGTAGACACGGCATGCTTCATCATGACAATGGTACTGCCCCATACGCTGCCCAGTAATAACAAAAAAGACAGTGCGTAAAAGGAAGGGAGCTTGTGCATGGGAGTGGTTTATCTATTCGGGCGACTAATGTGGGACCACTGTGCATCTATAGCACAATAAAAACAAGGCAAAGATGAATTAGGGTCGCCACTGATACTGTTGCATGTCTACCTTGTGGTTGTGCAACCGCACACCTTCTTGTTCAAGCTTTTGCCTTTGGCGCACATAGCCTGCTGTCGCCGGTGGGAAAGCCAGCTTGCCGCTTGCCGTAATGACCCTATACCAAGGTAATGACGAATCTTTAGGTAAGTGACGCAAACACCAACCTACCCAGCGCGCAGCGCCTACTTGCCCGGCTAAAGCGGCGAGTTGGCCATAGCTGGCAACCTTGCCCATGGGTATGGCGGCAATGGTTTGGTACAACTGTTGGCGCAGCAGCAGTTGTTGGTCTTGTGGCTGTTTCTGCTTTTGTTGCTGGGGGTCTTTCATTTTTCTTGTATGGCCGCATAAAGGAAATACAGTTAACTTAACTAAGACTACATTATTATGCGTTTTCTTTTTGCCTTATTTATTGCCGTGCCCATTGTGGAGATGGTCGTACTTATTGAAGTAGGCCAACAAATTGGTGCACTATGGACCATTGCCTTGGTATTGCTTACTGCCTTTATTGGCATTAATTTGCTACGGTATCAAGGGCTAGCCACCTTAAGCCGAGCTACCTGGCGTATGCAGTCGGGTCAAATTCCAGCCCAAGAGATGTTAGAAGGCATTTTATTGGCTGTAGGCGGTGCGTTGTTACTAACTCCGGGTTTTGTGACCGACAGCATTGGCTTTTTGTTGCTGCTGCCGTTTACGCGTCAGTTTTTTGCGACGCGCTTGATGGGCCGCTTTAAAATGTTCTCCAAAGCGAATGCCGGTGCTACCGGTGGTTTTGCTCAAGGCGGCTTTGGTGCTGGCTTTAATGAAGACGAAAGTATAATAGAAGGGGAGTTTGATGCCCCGCAGAATAGCCACAAGAGCAATAAGATTGAATAAAGTTTAGTTTTCTAAACATTTTTTGAGGTTTGCTATTGAAAACCTCACTTCACCCCATATCTAAGAACTCGATATTAAAAACAATTCCGGCTTAGTCGGAGATACGTACATTTTAGGAGTACAAACGTAATGAGCATCCGTCCTTTACAAGATCGTGTTGTTATTCGTCGTCAAGAAGAAGAAGCAACTAGTGCTGGTGGTATCGTGCTACCTGGTAGCGCTGCAGAAAAGCCTAACCAAGGCGAAGTATTGGCAGTAGGCCCTGGCCGTATTACTACCAACGGCGAACAGCAGGCTATGAGCGTTAAGGTTGGCGACACAGTATTGTTTGGCCCTTACGCTGGTAACAGCACAGCTAAGATCAATGGCGAAGAAGTGCTTATCGTTAGCGAAAGCGAAATTTACGGCATCCTTGAAGCCTAATTTAACCTCATTTTTGATACAGGAAATTTTGACATGGCAGCTAAAGAAGTAAAATTTGGTGATTCGGCTCGTAGCCGTATGGTAAATGGCGTAAACATCCTTGCTGACGCCGTAAAAGTAACCTTAGGCCCTAAAGGCCGTAACGTTGTTCTAGACAAAGCCTTTGGCGCACCGACCATCACTAAAGATGGTGTGTCTGTTGCTAAAGAAATCGAACTTGCCGACAAGTTTGAAAACATGGGCGCACAAATGGTGAAGGAAGTTGCTTCCCAAGCTAACGATGTCGCCGGTGACGGAACGACTACAGCTACTGTTTTGGCTCAAGCCATTCTAAACGAAGGCCTAAAGGCTGTTGCAGCTGGCATGAACCCAATGGACCTTAAGCGCGGCATCGACAAAGCGTCTGCGGCTGTGGTTGCACAAATTGAAGAAATGGCTACACCTTGTACCGACACTAATGCGATCGCTCAAGTAGGTACTATCTCTGCTAACTCCGACAGCACAGTCGGTACTATCATTGCTGAAGCGATGGAAAAAGTAGGCAAAGAAGGCGTTATCACTGTAGAAGAAGGGACTTCACTACAGGACGAGCTAGACGTTGTAGAAGGCATGCAATTTGACCGTGGTTACTTGTCGCCTTACTTTGTAACTAACCAAGACAACATGACTGCTGAACTGGAAATGCCTTTCCTACTGTTGGTAGATAAGAAGATCTCTAACATTCGTGATTTACTACCAATCTTGGAAGCGGTTGCCAAGGCAAGCCGTCCATTGTTGATCGTTGCTGAAGATGTTGAAGGCGAAGCCCTTGCAACATTGGTAGTGAACAACATGCGTGGCATCGTTAAAGTTTGTGCCGTTAAGGCACCTGGTTTTGGCGATCGTCGTAAGGCGATGCTAGAAGATATCGCTGTATTAACTGGCGGTACTGTAATTTCTGAAGAAATTGGTTTATCTCTAGACACCGCCACTCTTGAGCAATTAGGCCAAGCTAAGCGTGTGACTATGTCTAAAGAAAACACCATCATCATCGATGGTGTTGGCGAAGCATCTGCCATTGAAGGTCGTGTAACTGCGATCCGTGCACAAATTGGTGATACTTCTTCAGACTACGATCGTGAGAAGCTTCAAGAGCGTGTTGCTAAGCTTGCAGGCGGCGTTGCCGTAATCAAGGTTGGTGCAGCGACAGAAGTAGAAATGAAAGAGAAGAAAGCTCGCGTAGAAGACGCATTGCACTCAACTCGTGCTGCTGTTGAAGAAGGCGTAGTGCCAGGAGGCGGTGTTGCTCTTATCCGTGCTCTACAAGGTATTGAAGGTCTAGAAGGCGACAACGCTGACCAGACTGTTGGTATTAAAGTTGCCCTTAAGGCAATGGAAGCACCAATGCGTCAAATCACCAGCAACTCTGGCGACGAAGCCTCTGTTGTTGTAGACAAAGTTAAGGCTGGCACTGGTAACTTCGGTTACAACGCAGGCACTGGCGGGTACGGCGACATGATCGAGATGGGTATCCTAGATCCAGCCAAAGTTACACGTACTGCGCTTCAAGCCGCTGCTTCTGTAGCTGGCATGATGATCACTACCGAATGTATGGTTGCTGATGCACCTGCAGACGAAGCTGCTGGTGGCGGCATGCCAGACATGGGCGGCATGGGTGGCGGTATGGGCGGCATGGGCGGCATGATGTAATTCATCTCCCAAGCTAACCATTAGCTTCTAAAAAAACCGGCCCCAGTGGCCGGTTTTTTTATGGCTAAAATTAGCAAGTGTGGTTATATTGATGGTCTAGATTCGGGACATAAAAAGGACATGGTAATGATCGAAATCAGCAACTTGGGGAAGCAATATGCCAGTGGTTTTGTGGCGCTAGATAACATTAGCCTGAGCGTTAAAAAAGGCGAAATATTGGCTTTGCTAGGCCCCAACGGCGCCGGTAAAACCACCCTAATTTCTTCGGTGTGTGGCATTGTAAATCCCACCTCTGGCTCGGTGACTGTGGGTGGTTTTGATATTATTAAAGACTATCGAAAAACCCGTAGTTTAATTGGCTTAGTGCCGCAAGAACTGACCACCGATGCGTTTGAAACCCCTTGGGATAACTTGACCTTTAGCCGTGGCTTATTTGGTTTACCTAAAAATCCGCAAGTGGTGGAAAAAGTATTAAAAGATCTGTCCTTATGGGACAAAAAAGACGACCGTATTATGACCCTGTCTGGCGGTATGAAACGCCGCTTGCTCATTGCCAAGGCCTTGGTGCACGAACCGCAAGTGCTGTTCTTAGATGAGCCCACAGCCGGTGTAGACGTGGCCTTGCGGCAAGACATGTGGCGCATGGTGGATGAACTTCGTCATCAGGGTGTCACTATTGTACTCACCACCCATTATATTGAAGAAGCCGAAGCCATTGCCGATCGTATCGGTGTCATCAGTGGTGGTAAGTTGGTGCTAGTGGAAGACAAGAGCACGCTTATGGCACGTATGGGCCAAAAGCAACTTAAAGTAGAGTTGATGGACACGCTAGAGGTTTTACCCAAGGTACTAGAAGAGCAAGGGTTCTGTTTGGCCGACGATGGTCTCAGTATTGTGTATCACTACGACAAAGATGCCGAAGAAATAGACATTGGTGGGTTACTACAAACCGTAACCAATGCTGGGCTGGGTGTGAAAGACATCCACACACAACAAAGTAGCCTAGAAGAAATCTTTGTAGATCTCGTGGAGGACGCAGCATGAATGTAAGAGCCATATGGGCCATTTACTCATTTGAGATGTCGCGTACTAAACGCACGGTGACTCAGAGCATCGTGTCTCCAGTACTGTCTACCGTGCTTTATTTTGTGGTGTTTGGTGGCGCCATAGGTTCACGTATCGAATCCGTAGACGGCATCAGTTACGGCGCCTTCATCGTGCCCGGTTTAATCATGTTATCTATTATGACGCAAAGCCTGTCTAACGCGTCGTTTGGTATTTATTTTCCGCGTTTTTCGGGCACCATTTATGAGGTGCTGTCGGCGCCTGTATCGTTTTGGGAAGCAACAGTAGGTTATGTGGGTGCGGCTGCGACAAAATCGCTGATTATTGGTTTGATTATCCTTGCCACGGCAGGCTTTTTTGTACCGATTCAGATTGCCCATCCGTTTTGGATGTTGGCATTTTTGATATTAACCACCATTACCTTTAGTCTGTTTGGTTTTCTAATTGGTATCTGGGCCGATGGGTTTGAAAAGCTGCAATTGATTCCGCTGCTTGTGGTCACGCCGATGGTGTTTTTAGGTGGTGCTTTTTACTCTATCGACATGCTGCCTAGTGCTTGGCAAACGGTGACGATGTTTAACCCTGTGGTGTATCTGATCAGTGGCTTTCGTTGGAGTTTTTACGAAATATCCGATGTTAGTGTGGGGGTTAGTTTAGGCATGGTGATGTTGTTTATGGGTATTTGTTTAGCCCTTATCGGCTGGATCTTTAAAACCGGCTACCGACTCAAGCAGTAGCACCTGCTAGGGGTTAGTTGAATTGAATAACAGTATTGATAACCGAAAAGGCATCTTTTTAATGCTTGCTGCGATGGCGGGCTTCACCCTAGAAGACTCCTTTATTAAGCAGCTTTCTAGCACCATCTCCATTGGTCAGATTTTGATGGTTGTTGGCTTTTTTGGCACTGTATTTTTTGCTCTTTTGGCCCTCACCCGAGGACGTAAAATAGCTGTGCCTAGCGTTTGGACACGGGCAACTATTGCTCGGATGGTTGCAGAAACTATTGCCGCTGTGGCGTTTGTTACGTCATTGTCCCTTGTGCCTCTATCAACGGTGGCGGCGGTGTTTCAAGTTACTCCGTTAACCATCACTATGGGCGCTGCACTATTTTTAGGTGAGCGAGTGGGGTGGCGTCGGTGGACTGCCGTTGGTGTGGGTTTTAGTGGTGTGTTACTTATTATAAGGCCTGGATTTACAGGTTTTGATCCATCGGTTTTGTGGGTGCTGGTGGCGGTTTTAGGGGTGGCTATTAGGGACTTAGTGACTCGCGCTATTGCTAAGACTGTGGAATCATCTATCATTTCTTTTCAAGCGTTTGCGTCTCTGTCAGTTACGGGTGCATTGATGCTCTTGGTTAGCCCCCAGGGTATTGCTCCGATGGCGAACAACGAATTAGTTTATTTTGGCTGTGCTATCGTTTTTAGTGTGGCGGGTTATTACGCTATTGTGGCGGCAATGCGGGTGGGGGATGCCTCTGTGGTCTCGTCTTTTAGGTATACAAGGCTGCTGTTCTCGCTATTAGTGGGGGTATTTGTTTTCAACGAAAGCGTGGATGTGCCCACGCTCATTGGGTCTGCAATTATTATAGCCACAGGGCTGTACACATTTGTAAGAGAGCATCGCGTAGTGATGGATAGGCGAGAATACGGTTCGCCGCTATAGGCCTTTTGGACAGGCAAGGACCGGCTTTCAATGCTAGTTACCACGAAACGGCGAGCGCTTTACTCCGGCATCAGTAGCTCGTGACCTACTACTTCGTCCATGAGGCCATAGGACACCCTATAGGTTTTACCCTCTAACTTAATTAAAGCATAATTTTTGCACATTTTTACTACGGTGCAGTTAATAATATTGCCTTTGTCGTTAACCCGTACAATATTGTAGTTGTGTAACGACAGGCTGGCGGTGGAGGAATGGCTCATTTACTCTCGCTCAAGGCTGCAAATTTAGCCACAATAGAATCGGGTATAACGCAGCTCTTAAGAGCCTTGTAGTCATAATATACATTTAAACCTTTACCCTGCGCTACTAAGCGATTTTGCCTCGTGCTCCATATCTTGTGGTCTAACTCGACTTTTTTGGCACCGGTTTGGGTGGCAGTGCTGAACACTAACAAAGTGTCTGGGTAGGTCACCGGTGCCAGATAATCACACTGAATAGAGGCGAGTATAGGCCCGATATGGAGCTCGCTCATGTCGCTGGTCATACCAAGTTTTTCAAACAAGTCGATACGACCGTCCTCTATATAACGGATGTAAACGGTGTTATTAACATGCTGAAAGGCATCCATTTCGCCCCACTTTACTTTAATCTCGGTGGCTACGGTGTATTGATGTTGGAGTGTGTGTAAATCCATGTTGTTGTTTTCCTATTTAACTTCAAAACCGTGGGCGTAGGGGTCGCTTGGGTCGACAATAATGCGGTTATAACCGGTGACTTTAGCCCAGCCCTGCACGCTGGGCATGATGGCGGGGTATGGGCCCACTTGAGTGGTGGATTCTACGCGCCCAATAAATTGACTGCCGATAATGCTTTCGTGGACAAACTGTTGGTCTGTTGTTAGCCGGCCTTGGGCGTGTAATTGCGCCATGCGAGCACTAGTGCCGGTGCCACAAGGGGACCGGTCGATAGCACCACTGCCATAAAATACCGCGTTAGACGCGTTAGAGCCCTCCCTTTGTGGCTCACCCGTCCACATTACATGGCTTATGCCATTAACGCTGGTATCCTCGGGGTGTATACACGTGGCCACTTTATTAACGGCTTCGCGTATCAATGGGCTGTAACGCAATACTTGGGCGGCACTAAACTGGTGCAGGCCAGCAAAGTTGGCTTGTGGTTCAATAATGGCGTAATAATTACCACCATAGGCAACGTCGATCTTTAGCTCGCCTAATCCTGGGCAGTGGATGACTACAGCCTGGTGTGCGAGGTAGCTTGCCACGTTAAAAATGCGCACAAATTCAACCTGACCGTCATCGTCCTGTTGGTATTCTATACGAATAACACCAGCTGGCACCTCTAAGGTGAGTTGGCCTGCGACCTTGGGGGTCCATAAACCTTCTTGCAATGCGGTGGTGACGGTGCCGATAGTGCCATGACCACACATGGGTAAGCAGCCACTGGTTTCAATAAACAAAATGGCGCCGTCATGGGCGGGGTCACTGGGCGGGTAAAGAATGGAGCCCGACATCATGGCATGGCCCCGGGGTTCAAACATCAGTGCAGTGCGAACCCAGTCGTGATGGGTTAAAAAATCCTGCCGTTTGGCGCTCATGTTATCGCCCACCAGCTCGGGCCCACCTTGGGCCACTAAGCGCACGGGGTTGCCACAGGTATGGGCGTCTATACATTCAAAAATATGCGGTTGCATGGTCTTCAATTCTGCCTTTGTTTTTTGCGCATCATGCTTTTCTTGCATGGTACAATGGAACTACAATTTTCACCTAACCTTGTAAGTGGGCTGGCTTATCAGTCACCACCTCAGAGACTCGTAACACATGAAGCTACTTATCGACTTTTTACCCATTGTCATCTTTTTTATTGTTTATAAAATGACCGGTGATCTCATACTCGCGACCGCCGTGCTTATTCCTGCCACTATGTTGCAGATGGCTTATACCTGGGTTACCACTAAGAAAATTGAAAAAATGCAGCTTATCACCTTGGTGTTAGTGGTGGTTTTAGGTGGCCTTACGGTGGCCTTGCAAGATGGTCAATTCATAAAGTGGAAACCTACTATCGTTAACTGGTTGTTTGGCTTGGGTTTTTTGGGTAGTCAGTTTATTGGTAAAAAAACCGTGGTGCAACGGCTAATGGAGAAAGGCGTGCAGTTACCTCACCGTATTTGGCGTCAGCTCAACTTAGCATGGGTGGCATTTTTTGCGGCCATGGGCACTATAAATTTGTATGTGGCGTTTAATTTTGATGAAGCCACCTGGGTCGATTTCAAGTTGTTTGGCATGTTGGGTTTGACCTTTGTATTTATCATAGCTCAAGGTTTATACATGTCGCGCTACATGCCTAAAGATTCTGAAACCGAGGACAAATAATGTTATTTGCTATTATTGCAGAAGATGTACAAGACAGTTTGGCTGCACGGTTGCAAGCCCGGCCTGCACACGTTGATCGCTTAAAAGCCTTAGACGCCGAGTCGCGTTTGGTACTTGCTGGCCCGCACCCACATATTAACGGTGAAGGTTTTAGCGGCAGTTTAATTGTGGCCGAGTTTGCCGACTTGGCCACAGCCCAAGCGTGGGCCGATATTGACCCCTACATCACTGCGGGCGTGTACCATAAAGTCACCGTTAAACCGTTTAACAAAGTTTTGCCAGCATAGGACTTATAGCATGAAAATGATTAAGCCATTACTAGTAGCGCTGTTGGCGATGGGCCTGAGCCTAAACCTTTGGGCCCAAAACCCGCAGGTGGAATTAGAAACGGTACATGGCAGCATTGTGGTTGAGTTAAACCCAGAGGCTGCGCCGGTCACCGTTGAAAACTTTTTGCATTATGTGAATTCGGGTTATTACCAGTCCACCATTTTTCATCGGGTGATTGCTGGGTTTATGGTCCAAGGCGGCGGCTTTGGCACCAATGAAAAACCCAAGAAAAGTAGCCAGCCTTCGATTGTAAATGAAGCCAAAAATGGCTTGTCTAACTTGCGCGGTACTATTGCGATGGCCAGAACCAGCGCCCCAGACAGTGCCCAAGCGCAGTTTTTCATCAACCACCAAGACAACCCGTTTCTCGATAAGAGTGCCAGTAGTGCCGGTTATGCCGTTTTTGGTAAGGTGATTAAGGGCATGGACATTGTTGACCGAATCACTCAGGTGCCTACCAAAAATCATGGCATGTATCAGGATTGGCCAGCCGACCCCGTGTACTTGTACAACGTCTACCTGCTGAATAAATAACCCCTAAACTATGAAGCCAAACACTAATAAACGGGCCTTCGCCGACCCTCAGTGTTTGGTTGCGAGCCATGATTGGCGTCTCACTAAAACCTGTGCCAAACAACGTTTAGCCGAACTCAAGGCCCAGCATGCTGTCAGCGGCTTTTTCGACGCCTTAAGTAGGCCGCAAGCGGCGCTGCAAGTGTTTGGGGGCGAGTTTGGCAGTGGTTTGGACTTTTTGCTCACCTGGCAATGGTGGAACACTGCCAACAGCGGTGGGTCGTTAACCTATCTAGCCATCTGTGAGCAACCGCTAACGCTGGATCAGTTACGCCAAACCCAACAGCAATGGCCACAACTCCAGCGCCAATCACAGGCCCTGCAAGAGCAATATCCGGGCCCCATCAAAGGCTTTCACCAGCTTGATTTTGGCGTGGTCAAACTGATCTTAGTGCAAGCGCCTAAAGCTGAAGCCATGGCGCAAATTAGGCCAGAGTTTGATGTAAGCCTTTACCCTTGTGTGCCTGAGTCACCAACCCATCAGCTCCATACGTCATATCAGCATCCATGGCAGCGGCCTCATAACGCCATGGCTCAGGGCAGCCGCGTGGCGGTTATCGGTGGGGGTATCAGTGGTACAGCCACGGCCTATAGTTTGAGCCAGCGGGGTTTTCATGTCACCCTCATCGAGCAAGGTCAGAACCTTGCTAGCGGCGCCTCTGGCAACCGGCAAGGCATGCTTTATGCCAAGCTGCCAGACAACGCCACGGTGGCAGGGCAGTTCCATCAGCAAGGCCTGCAACATAGTATGGCCTTGATCAAACGCAGCTTAAGTAGCGAACATTGGCGCGCGTGTGGACTATTGCAGTTGGCTAAGTCCTCCCGTGAAGATCAACAAATGCAAGCTGTGATGGCCCGTGGTTATCCCTCTTCTTGGTTACAACACCTTAGTTTGGCCGATGCTCAGGCCATGGCTAAACAACCCCTCGCTGCTGGCGGGTTGTTTTTTCCTGCAAGTGGTTGGGTGTCACCTGCTCACTGGTGTCAGGCCCTGTTTGAACTCAGTGGTGCCAGCTTGTGGCGTGCTAGCCAAGTGCAGGACTTAACCCAGGACGAGGGTTGGCAAGTTCAAGTGACGGGTGATCATCAAGGACTACATCATTTTGATGCCGTGGTGTTAGCTAATGCTAATGACGCAAAAATCTTAGTGCCGCAGCAAGCGTTGGCGCTCAAATCCATTCGTGGTCAAGTGAGTTATGTGCAATCACAGCAAGGACCGGATGTGGTGGTGTGTGGCGAAGGTTACGTGACCCCCGCCCAGTCAGGATTGTTAGCGGCAGGTGCCAGCTACAACCTGCATATGGACGATGACGGCTTGTCAGAGCAAGATCATAGGGACAACTTGCAACGTATGGCCGATGTGCTGCCTAAAACTGCTAATACAGCCTTAGGCGACGTACAGGGCGGGCGGGTAGGCTTTAGGTCGGTCACGCCAGACTATTTACCCATGGTGGGTCAGATCGCCGATGAAAACAGCGTGATTGAGCGCTTTGGCAAGCTCAGAAAAGACGCTAACTATAAGTTCCAACAGGCTATGCCATACTTACAGGGCCTGTATATTAATGCTGGGCACGGCTCTAAAGGCTTGATTAGCGCCCCCTTAAGCGCCGAAATATTAGCCAGCCAAATGGCAAACCAGGCCTTGCCTGTGGCACAATGCGTGGCACGGGGTTTGGACCCTAATCGATTCCTGATCCGTGATTTAATTCGCCGTAAACGTTAACTGAGACTCTCACCGTGAACCCAACCAAAATTAAACTACACAAAAGTAGCAATACCTTAGAACTGAGTTATGCGGAAGCCGAAGGTGAAGTCAGTTACACGCTGAACGCAGAATACTTACGTGTTTCATCTCCCAGTGCCGAAGTTCGTGGCCACAGCCCAGACCAAGCCGTTTTGCAGGTGGGTAAAAGTAAGGTCAAGCTGGTGGGTATTGAGGCCGTGGGCCATTATGCCGTGAAGCTTGATTATGACGACGGCCATGATTCGGGGCTCTACACGTGGGACTATTTGCGTGACCTGAGTGTTAACCAAGCTCAGCACTGGGCTGACTACTTAGACGCGTTAAACCAAGCCAAGCAAAGCCGAGACCCACACACTAGCGTGGTGCAGTTTGTTTAGCTAACGGTACCTCAGCACGTCTCGTTATCTCAGATTCTGACCTACGTCAGAATGACGCAAATACACGTCTTTGCGAACGCAGTGAAGCAATCCAAGTCCGCGGTAGTGGATTGCCGCGGTACTTCGCGCCTCGCAAAGACGGGGTAGTCAGCTAAATGATCACCAAGTGATTGGGTAATTCGTCCTTATTGTGGGTCGCAGGCACTTTGTCGGCTAATAATTCACCGCAAGCATTGATGGCGCCCGTGAGTCCAGCTTCGGTGTTGCCGGCTTTTATTTGACCTAGTAGGTGATTGACGATGTTACTCCATGCGTCATCGGCTACCAGCTTGTTGATGCCTCGGTCGGCTAAGATTTCCACATAGTGTTCGGCTTCTGAGACAAAAATCAGCATCCCAGTTTCTGCTTGGGTGTGGTGCAAACCTTGGGCCAAAAACTGCTGTTTAGCCACCAATGAGGCACGGGCGAATTTAACTTGTTTAGGCACTAAGGCAAGCTTTAATGGCTGCCAACGAAATACCACAGTTAACACCACGAACTCGATCAATTGAATCCATAAGAGGTCGGTTTGGCTTAGCCATAAGTTGGTTTGCAACAGTAACGCCGGAGTGACTAAGGCAATCAACGCGGCCCACATAGTCGGAATAAAGTAATAGTCGTCACTTTGCCCAGCCAACACCGTCACCAATTCGGCGTCGGTATTGCTTTCGGCCTGCTCAATGGCTTTTTGTACTTTGATTTGTTGTTGTTCGTTTATTAATGTCATGTTACCAACCTCCCGACGCACCGCCGCCTCCGAATCCGCCGCCACCGCCGGAAAATCCACCAAAACTGCCACCTGAACCACTGCTTCCACCTCTTCCGCCGCCCGCAAGCAACAGCAACATCAATGGCGAGATTCCCGCACCTGGGCGACCACGGCGATTTAAGGCAATGCCCAGTAATATGAATAGAAAAATAAGGCCGGGTAAAGCCCGTGTAGACTCAGAGTTATTGGCACCGCTAGGTGCTACATACTGCCCCCCTAAAGCCACCACAATGGCTTCTGTACCGGCTAATAAGCCACCGCTAAAGTCGCCTTTTTTGAACATAGGCAACATGATTTGCTGCACAATGCTGGCACTTACGGCGTCGGTCATTATGCCTTCTAAACCGTAGCCCACTTCAATACGCACCTTACGTTCTTTTTTGGCAAGAATAAGAACGATGCCGTTGTCGGCCTCTTTTTGGCCCACACCCCAAGCACGGCCCATGTCTACACCGGCCTGTTCGATACTGTAGCCCTGCAGATCTTTAAAGGTGGCAACCACAATTTGGTTGCTGGAGGCTTGTTCGTGGCCTGCCAATAACTTATTGATGCGTTGCTGGGTAGCACCATCAATCAATTGGGCTTGATCGAGTATACGGCCCGTGAGTTTAGGCACTTGGAACTCGGCCCAACTGGGTAAAGACACCAATGTGAGGCTCATAATGGCGCTTATAAATACGCCTTTTAACCAAGAAGGGGCCATTAGAAGCTTACCTTAGGCGCGGTTTCTGCGTCTTGGGTGGTGGCGATGTAAGCGTCGCGCAGTTTTAAATCGCTGTACAAAAAGCTGTGCCAAAGCTTGCCCGGGAAGGTGCGAATCTCGGTGTTAAAGCGTTCGGTGGCGGTAATATAGTCTCTGCGGGCGACGCTAATGCGGTTTTCTGTGCCTTCAAGTTGCGATTGTAGCGCCAAAAAGTTTTGGTTGGCCTTGAGGTCTGGGTAGCGCTCGCTCACCACCAGTAAGCGCTTTAAAGCACTGCCGAGCTGGCCTTGAGCTTCTTGAAATTGCTGCATGGCCTGAGGGTTCTCAAGCAGGTTTTTATTCACTTGAATAGAACCCACCTTAGCTCTCGCGTTAGTAACTGCAGTGAGAGTGTCTTTTTCGTGGGCGGCATAGCCTTTAACGGTGCTCACCAAGTTAGGGATAAGGTCGGCGCGGCGTTGGTATTGGTTTTCTACCTGTGACCAAGCCGACTTGACCTGTTCGTCGTAGGTAGGAATGTTGTTTACGCCGCAGGCGGAGAGGGCGAGTGTAGAAATAACTAAAGTGAGTACCAGGCTCAAGCGTTTTAATGACGACATAAACAACATCCAAAGGTTCTTTGATTAAGCATTAATAATGCGGCAAATTATCAGTTTTGCAAGCGCTGTGGATAAATTTAACGCTGATGTGGGTTTTTGGTTGGGGTTTAACCAATGGGTGTGGTGCGCCCAGAGTCGGCGTCGCCTAAGTATAAGTTAAAGCGCCCACTTTGACGTTCACTTGCGTGACGTTTGAGCATGGTTTTTATGGCGGGGTAGGCCAGCAGGTGCCAGGGCACTTGGTCTGCTTTAAACCACTGAACCGCGCTTGATTCTAGCCCCATGGGCTGGGTTTGGGCGACAAATTGGGCGCGGTAAATAACATATACTTGGTGCATATGGATAACATTGAATACCGAATACAAATCCAAAATTCCGACCTGCATACCGGTTTCTTCTAGGGTTTCACGCTGCGCAGCGGCTTCTGTGCTTTCGCCATTTTCCATAAATCCAGCGGCCACAGTCCAGGTGTTTTTTTGTGGTTCGATGGCCCTAAGGCACAAGGCAATCTCGTCATCGCGTTCAATAATACAGCCACAAATGATACTGGGGTTATGGTAATGGACTTGCTGGCAGGATGTGCATGTGAGCCGTGGGTGGGTATCTCCATGGGGCACTTGTAGCTGCAGTTGGTCAGAACCACAATGGCTGCAAAAATTCATGCTTAAGCGTTATTGATTTGCTTTAGAGCAATGGCGCCGGCGGCTTGAACATGGCCTACGCAGGCTTGGCGAGCCGCTTCTGGGTCGCGCTTAGCAATGGCTTGCATAATATTCTGCATTTCAGTGAGGCTGTCTTCCCATCGTCCCGTTTTGGAGATGGTGCCTGCGCGCAGTACCATGATACGTGCCAGTAGACGATTGAGGCTACTGCCCAGCTCTAAATTGCCACTGCCTTCGAGTAATTGGTCGTAAAAGTCTTTGGTGCAAGCCAAAATCTCACTCACTTCAGAGCGATCAAATGACTCTTTTAAAGCATTGGTGGTGGCTTGTAACTGCTGCACTTGTTGGTCCGATGCACGGCTACAAAACAGTTCGCCTGCAAGGCCTTCAAGGGCTGCCCTTAGTTCATAAATGTTCTTCACATCTACGGCGTCGAGCACAGTAACGCTGGGGCCACGTTGGCCTGCGTATTGCACTAAACCTTCGGATTCTAAATGACGTAAGGCTTCGCGTACGGAGGTACGGCTCACGTCCAGCACTTTGCATAACTCGCGTTCGACCAGTCGTTGGCCGGGTTTAAGTTGGGTGCTGATTATCGCATCACGTAACTTATCCAATACAATTTGACGTAGAGTAATGGTGTTACGGGTGACTTTTAGGTTGGTGAGATTGGCGACCACGAGTTAACACTCAGCCTGTTTTTCAGCGGCCATTTCACTGATGACTTCTCGCGCGGTGCGAAACGCATCAATGGAGGCTGGTACACCGCAATAAATAGCCGACTGTAATAACACTTCACGAATCTCATCTTGGCTACAACCATTGTTAAAGGCACCACGGATGTGTAGCTTTAGTTCATGGGGGCGATTTAACGCTGTAATCATGGCGAGGTTAATGAGGCTTCGGGTTTGCTTAGGCAAACCCTCTCGGTTCCAGATACTGTCCCAGCAATATTCGGTCACTAGCTCTTGCAAGGGCCAAGTAAAGTCATCGGCAGCAGCAATGGATGCGTCAACGTAGGCGTCACCTAACACTGCTTTACGGGTTTTTAGTCCGGCTTCAAACTTGTCTGAACGGGCTTGCTGGTCTGTCATCTGGATCTCTCATTGCGATGGTGTCTGGTGGTTTATAAACCACCCATTAACATGTATTTAATTTCTAAGAAGTCTTCAATGCCGTAATGGGATCCTTCGCGGCCCATACCTGATTCTTTGACGCCACCAAACGGTGCCACTTCGGTAGAGATTATGCCTTCGTTGATGCCTACAATACCATATTCTAAGCCTTCACCGACACGCCATACGCGGCCAATGTCGCGAGTATAGAAATAGGCGGCTAAACCAAACTCGGTGTCGTTGGCCATAGCGATGGCTTGCGCTTCGTCTTTAAACTTAAAGATGGGGGCTAGGGGGCCAAATGTTTCTTCGGTGGCCACTTTCATGTCGGTGGTGACGTTACTAATGATGGTTGGCGTAAAGAAACTGCCGCCTAAGGCGTGGCTGTCACCACCACACACCAAACTGCCGCCCTTGCTGAGGGCGTCTTCAATGTGCTCTTTGACTTTATCTATGGCACCTTGGTTGATCATAGGACCTTGGGTTACGCCCTCATCCATACCGTTGCCAACTTGTAACTCGGCCACTTTGGCGGCAAATTTCTCGACAAAGGCGTCATGCACACCTTCTTGTACGATAAAGCGGTTAACACAAACACAGGTTTGGCCAGCGTTGCGGTATTTGCCGGCAATAGCACCGGCCACTGCAGCATCTAAATCGGCGTCATCAAACACGATAAACGGCGCATTGCCGCCTAGTTCTAACGACACTTTCTTTAAGGTTGGCGCACATTGCTGCATCAACAATTTGCCCACGGGCGTCGAACCAGTAAAGGTGAGCTTACGCACTGTAGGGTTGCTGGTGAGCTCGGCACCAATGGGTCTAGACTTGCCCGTAATCACGTTAAATACGCCAGCAGGAATGCCCGCTTCTTCTGCTAATACGGCCAAGGCTAAGGCAGAGAAAGGCGTCTCTGCCGCAGGGCGTACAACAAAGCCACAGCCCGCTGCTAATGCAGGGCCACATTTGCGGGTGATCATGGCAGCAGGAAAGTTCCAAGGCGTAATGGCAGCAACGACACCAATCGGTTCTTTGGTGACAACAATACGAGCATCGGCTTTATGGGTGGGGATAATATCGCCGTAGGTGCGTTTGCCTTCTTCGGCAAACCATTCGATAAAGCTAGCGGCATAGGCGATTTCGCCTTTGGCTTCGTTAAGGGGTTTGCCTTGCTCTAAGGTCATGATTTTACCAAGGTCATCTTGGTTGGCCATAATTAAGTCAAACCAGTGACGCAAGGTAACCGCACGTTGTTTGGCCGTGAGTTTGCGCCAGCTAATCATAGCCACGCGTGCTGCTTCTATGGCGCGCGCGGTTTCTACCCCAGTCATATCCGGAATGCTACCTAGCACTTCACCGTTTGCGGGGTTGGTTACTTCGATGGTGGCGTTCGAATCAGCGTCTAGCCAAGTACCGTTGATGTAGGCTTGTTGGCGAAATAAGGCGGGGTTGGCTAGTTGCATGGGGTCAATCCTGTAGTTAAAAATAGCAAGTTGCTAGGTGTGCTTTATATTACATTAAATTGTTCAATATATTAAACGCTTCAGGGCGACATTTATATTCAAATGTTAACTAAAGTGATGTCGCCTGTCATCACCGCATTATAAATGGATCCGCCATCGGTTCGCTAGACGTATTGATCCAGACGGTTTTGAGCTGCGTGTAATCTTTTACACCATCTATACCGCTCTCTCGGCCATAACCACTGGCCTTAAAACCACCGATGGCGCCCATGGGCGATACGGCACGATATGTGTTGACCCAAATGATACCGGCTTGTACGGCTTTGCTCATGCGGTGCACACGGGCGTTGTCGCGGGTCCAAATGCCTGCAGCCAAACCAAACGCACTGTCGTTGGCAAGCGCAAGGGCATGGGCTTCGTCGCTAAAGCGCATGATGCTGGCAACCGGGCCAAAGACTTCCTCTTGCATAATACTGCACTGGTTAGACTCAACGGCAAGGATGGTCGGTTGATAATACCAGCCATCTCCAGCCACTGACGCACGTTGACCGCCGTGTATTAATTGCGCACCTTGGGCTAATGCAGACGCTACCATTCGCTCTACTAAGGCGAGTTGGGGCTGGGTTGCCATGGGGCCCATTTCTGAACTCGGGTCCATGGGGTCGCCAATGACGATGTTGGCCACCCGTGTTTTTAGTGCGTTCAGGAACTCATCGTACACGGCGTCTTGCACGAGCAAGCGGCTACCTGCCACACAGCTTTGGCCCGAGGCTGCAAAAATGCCCGCGATCACGCCGTTCACGGCGCTGCCTATGTCGGCATCATCAAAGATGATGTTGGGGGATTTTCCACCTAACTCTAAGCTCAACTGAGCTAAGTTTTCTGCGCTATTTTTAACTACGGCTTTGGCGCCTTGGCCACCGCCGGTAAAGGCAATACGACGTACTAAGGGATGTTTGGTTAGGGCCGAACCCGTGTCGGCACCAAAACCGGTCACTACGTTCACCACACCGTCCGGGAAGCCGGCTTGTTTGACTAAATGCATCAGCTCAACAATAGTCGCAGAGGCATGCTCGGAAGGTTTGAGTACCACTGTGTTGCCAGCTGCTAAGGCGGGGGCTAGTTTAACCGCCGTTAGGTACATGGGTGAATTCCACGGAATAATGGCCGCTACCACGCCCAATGGCTCATGGCTGGTGTAGGCGAACATGTCGCTTTTGTCTAACGGTAGTGTTTGGCCTTCTAGTTTATCGGCCTGGCCCGCGTAGTAATAGAAGAACTCGGGCATGTAGCCTATTTGGCCTAGTGTTTCGCGTATCAGTTTGCCATTGTCGTTGCTTTCTAATTGTGCCAAACGTTGTTTGCTGGCGGCGATCAAATCCCCCAGTTTACGTAATAATTTGCCCCGTGCCGTGGCGTGTAGGCTGCGCCACGTTGGGTTTTCAAAGGCATTTTGTGCCGCTTGCACGGCGGCATCGACATCGGCTTCCTGCGCGTGTGGAAAACTCGCCCATGGTTGCGCGTTAGCCGGGTTTAAACTATCAAAGCGGCTGCCATCTTGTGCATCTAGCCATTGGCCATTGATGAACATTTGATATTGTTTAAGGGACTGAGTTGTGGCCATTATGCCGCTCCTACACTGGGTATTAAATAATTACAGGTTATGCCGCGCCAAAAAATCGGCTAAGCATTGATTGACTTGGTTTGCATTTTCTACGGGCATCATGTGCCGAGCCGCGGTGATAATATGGGTGCTAGCCCCTTCAATTTTGTCTGCCAATGCATGACTCATGGTGGGCGTTGAACCTGGATCTAAGGCCCCTGTCATCACTAACGTTGGACAGCTGATTTGGTCTAGCTGCGCTGCAGCAGCGTTATCGCCTTCGCCAAATAATCGGTAACAGCGGCTGTAGCTGGGCCGGTGGTTGTTTAACACCTTGTTACGCAGCTGCACCATATACGCTGGGTTAGCTCTAGCATACGCTGGGCTAAACCAACGTTCTAGTGCCTGATCAATATTGGCGCTGGGGCCATGTTGGTCCACCTGTGCGATGCGATAGAGAATGGCAGACCTTAATTGGGCGCTGCGGTTGAACACCGAGTTCATAATGACTAGGCTGTTGAGCCGCTCATTGTGAGCAGTGGCAAATACGCGGGCCACCAAACCACCCAAAGAAAACCCCACTAAGTTCACCTTGGGTAACTGCAAATGATCCATCAGCTGCAGTAACTGTTGGGCAAGGGTGGCTAAATCGGTTGCTGGCGTTGCATGCTGACTCAAGCCATGGCCGGTGAGGTCGTAGGTGAGCACTTGGTAATTTGAGGTAAGGGAACGCACTTGGCTTTGCCACATGGTGTGGTCTAAACCCACGCCATGGACCAGCACTATAGTGGGTTTGGTTGTGTCTCCAAACACCTGGTAATGGGTCCCTTGGTGCATTTTGAGTGGCAAACTTACACGGCCTTCTGCAGACATTAGGCTTCTGCTGTGGCTTTTTCTGCGGCGATTTCTTCCAAGTCCATATAGCGGTTACCAATGCGTGGGTGTGCACGGCCGCCATCGGAGCCGCCTAATACAACGATGATTTCATCGGCTGCGGGGGCGTCTTCAATATGCATTTCTAAGGTAATGTAGTGAGAGCGGAATCCCGCATCATCTTTGTGCATCATTGGGATTTGAATGGAGGTGCCGGCAGGGCCACGCTTGTTGGTGAAGCTTAAGTAACTTTGGGCATTCACTGCGTCACGGAAGTGGTTACCAAAACGTAGAGTGTGAATGATGCCGGAGGCATGCTCAATTTCGCCATTTAAACCAATTACAGCGGCTTTGCCGTAGGCTTCGATCGCGTCGCCACTGGGGAAGTGAGACAAAATAGCTGCCACCATTTCTGCGCCCAATTGGGAGCAACCAGCGGTGATTTCTGGGCGTAGGTTTTCAACAAACCCTTGGCCTGCCCATGGGTTCTTAATCACATAAGCCACGCCCACCATTTTAATCGGGGTGGCTGCTGCTTTGCCGCCTTCAATGCGGGTTTCTTCGATGTGGGTAACGACTTTTCTGACTTCAAAATACATGGTCTTATTCCTGATTAAAATTGGGCATCACTTTGTCTATAAATAACTGTAACGACTTTTTCTTTTCGGCATGGGGTAGGCCGTTGTCACTCCAGAAGCTAAATTGGGTAATGCCAAGGTTTTCATAATGTTTGATACGCTGGGTCACTTCTGTGGGCGTGCCAATGAGTAAATTTTGGTGGAGTTCGTCCAGATCAAAACCCGGCATCTCGCTCATTTGGGTATCGGTAAGGGGTTTCACAAAACCATCTACAGGCTCTTGGTCATTTTTGAACCACGCGTAAAAATAGCCGTACCAATCGCGTAGGGCCTGGGCACCTTTGCGCCAATCTTCGCCTTCTTCGTGGACCCATGTATGGCGTAGGGCGAGTAATTGTGGCGTGGGTTTTTCTGGGTTGTTAATACACGCCTGTTTAAAACGTTGACTAGCCATTTCTATCACCGCGTCACCGGCAATCAGTGGCGTCACCATTACGTTACAGTCACTGCTCACTGCATAGTCGTGGGATTCTTGTTCACGGGCCGCCACCCACATGGGGGGGAAGGGTTTTTGCGTGACACGAGGAATGGCCGTAGAGGTTGGAAATGAGTAATGCTCACCTTCGTGGGCGTAGTCTCCGGTCCACAATTTCTGTAGGGCAGGGATCATTTCTCGTAACGGGCCGCCGCCTTCTTTAGCGGGCATCTTGTCGGTCATGCGGTCAAATTCAGACTGATAGGCACCACGAGCAATGCCAAAATCCAAGCGGCCGTTGCTCATCATGTCGACCAATGAGGCTTCACTGGCCAACCGTACTGGATTCCAAAAGGGCGCAACAATGGTGCCTAAACCTAAGCGAATGGTTTTAGTAATAGGTGCTAGGTAAGCCATAAAGTTAAGTGGGTTGGGGGATATGGTAAATTCCATCATGTGATGCTCACCGATCCAAACCGTTTCAAAACCTGCTTCTTCCGCCATTAATGTGAGTTCTACCAACTCATCGAAGAGCTCCTTATGGGGCTTGGCTGGATCCGATCGTTCCATGTGCAGGAATAGAGAAAATTTCATGTTGCAGTCCCCCGAGAGGCAGATTCGTTAATTTGTATTATGGTATACCAAAAAACTTAGGCGGTGAATTTCAACATTGCTGGCTTATGAAGTCAAGAGTCCAGTTGCGCAGGGTTGGGTGGAGTGGGTGAAAATTAGCAAGTGGTGATTTAGTTTTACTTAGCGGCGATGGAGCTCAAGGTGGGTTGCTCCATCGTCACTTGAGCTAGGCCTTATGTAATCGCTTTGCAGGCACGGCTAAGCCCAATCCAAAGGCTGACGCACATCAGCAGCAAGACAATGGTGAACGGCAAACCGGTGGACACGGCCATGGCTTGCAGGGCACCTAAGGCTTCTGAGCCACCCACTAATAATAATACAGCGGCCACCAAACCTTCAAACGAACACCAAAACACCCTTTGCGAAACCGGTGCGTCGGTTTTTCCGCCGGCGGTGATGGTATCGATCACCAAAGAACCTGAGTCTGAGGAAGTCACAAAGAATACCAGCACCAAGACGATGCCGATGAGTGACAAGAGTCCAGATAAGGGGAATGGTTCGAGCATATGGAACAACTTAATTTCTTGCGCTACCGCGGCTACTGGGGCGCTAGTATCTGCAATCACTTGAGAGAGGGCAGTACCGCCAAACGTGGCCATCCACACAATACACAAAATGGTAGGTACCAAAATGACACAAATTAAGAATTCACGCACGGTACGACCCCAAGAAACACGGGCGATAAACATGCCTACAAAGGGAGACCATGAGATCCACCAGGCCCAATAAAACGAAGTCCAGCCTTGTGAAAAGTTGGTATCTTCACGACCAAAGGGCATAGATAGAGGTATGAACTCGGTGATGTAAGCGGTAGCGCTAGAGAAGAGGGTGGTGATTATGTCTTTGGTGGGCCCAACTAAAAAAATAAAGGCCAGTAATATCAGTGCTAGAGCCATATTTAATTCGGACAATAATTTCACACCACCATCTAATCCACGAATGACCGAGGCGATGGCAATGGCAGAAATAAAGGTGATCAACACTACGATAGCAACGCTGCCTGTACCCCAATCATATAGGTAACTAAACCCCGCAAGGGCTTGCTGAGTACCAAAGCCCAATGACGTTGCTAAGCCAAATAAGGTAGCGAATACAGCGATGATATCTATTAGATGCCCAGGCCAACCCCACACACGTTCGCCCAATAAGGGGTAGAACGCAGACCGTAAAGTGAGTGGCAGTTTGTGGTTAAAGGAGAAGAAGGCTAATGCCAAGGCAACCACAGCGTACATGGCCCATGGGTGTAAACCCCAATGGTAAATAGTGGCGGCCATGGCTAAGTTTTTGGCGGCATTAACGTCACCTGCAGCCGCTCCAAGCGGTGCCCAATCGGTACGTATACCGTTTTCACCCAGGGTAATGCCGCCCATGGACGCGCCAAAATGTGACATAGGTTCTGAGACTCCAAAAAACATCAGCCCGATGCCCATGCCAGCGGCAAACAACATAGAAAACCAGCCAATGTAACTATAGTCGGGGCTTGCCTCTTGGCCGCCTAAGCGGACTCTACCTAAAGGAGAAATACACACTACTACAGCAAATAACACAAAAATATTGCCTGCAGATAAGAAGAGCCAATCAAAGGTGCTGGTAATTGCAGGCCTAAGCCAAGCGAAAAATTCAGCGGATTGGGTTTGAAACATTAGCGTAATAAGGACAAATACAAGAATTGATAAACCGGAGATGAGAAATACAGGGTTGTGAATGTCTAAACCGAAAGGTGTGACATTATCTTGCCCAATCTTATAGTCCGAAGGTGAACTAGAATTGTTCATAAAACCTCCATTAGTTGAACTAAAAATACTGAACTGCCAACTAAGTGTAGTTCTAAATCTTAATGCCGCAACCTTTGAGAATAATGAGTTTAATTGAGGCTGCGGCCTGTTTGAAGGCTTGTTTGGTTAATCTGTCGGTTTGTGTGGCAATCAAGATTTGTGGTTCAAAATCGGCGTAATATTGGGTACTAGACCAAATCATAAAAATTACGTGGGCGGGTTCGATGGCATCCATTTTGCCCTGTTTAATCCAGCTGTCGAAGACCGACATACGCTGCTTAAACCAGAGTTGATAATCTTCTTGTAGATAGGCGCTTAGGTGCGGTGCGCCACTGATCATTTCTTTGGCGAACAGTCGTGAAGCGGTAGGGTGGGTGCGTGAGAATTCCATCTTTGCATCGATGTAACGGCTGAGCACGTCGGCCGGATCATCGTCACTGGACAGTTCGTTAAACACGGTATCCCAAAGGTTTAATGTGTTCTCTAACACGGCGCCGTAGAGGCCCAATTTGTTAGAAAAGTAATAGTGAATATTGGCCTTGGGTACCTGAGCAGCTTCTGCAATACGTTGCATGGTGCTGCCTTGAAATCCATGGCGAGCAAACTCGACTTCGGCCGCTTGTAAAATGAGTTCGCGGCTTTGCTCTCTAATACGGCCGGGTTTGTAAGACCCTCGGGTCGGGCTTGCTATCATACATTGCTCCTTGTGAAAACAGATAGTAGCAGTAGAGGGCGAACCGCATCAACCTGAAATCTTGACTAATTGGACAGCTATTGAGAAGATGGCCGCATTATAATCTAGAGTAGCCCGCATGCGCTTGTTATTGAATCAGACACTTATTGAAGTCGCTAACCCCAACGCCGATGTCACCTTGTTACAATGGCTACGGGAGTGCCAATACCTTACCGCCACCAAAGAAGGCTGCGCGGTGGGTGATTGCGGTGCCTGCACGGTAATGATTGGCCGATTGGTAGATGATGGTATTGTTTACCAAAGTGTTAACGCCTGTATTGCGTTATTAGGCAGCTTAAACGCCTGTCATGTGGTGACCTTAGATTGCTTACAGGCTGAGCCCTTACATCCAGTGCAGCAGGCAATGGTCGATTGCCATGCCAGCCAATGTGGCTTTTGTAGTCCAGGGTTTGTGATGTCGTTGCTCGCGTGGTGGCTAAATACGCCGGCTAAGGTGTTGACCAGTGCGGCCGATTTTACCAGCCACAGGCACAGTGTGGAGTTCGCCTTGTCGGGTAACTTATGTCGCTGTACAGGCTACCAACCCATTTTACTCGCTGCAGACCAGTTGGCGCCCCTTGATCGCAGTACTGACACTCTATTCAGTGCCTTGGGTGGTTACTCGCATTGCCTAGGTACGCTTAGGGCGATGTCTGTAGAGCAACACTATGACAGGGTTAATACCTATCAGCGGCCGCAAGACTTGAATCAATTGGCATTCATCTATGACGCAATGCCTGAGGCTAGGTTGGTTGCCGGCGCCACTGACCTTGCCTTGGATATTACTCACGGGCTTAAATCCTTTAAAAATTTGATAGACATCAAATCGGTAGCCCAGTTACAGGCTATTGATGAGGATAGTGGTACTTTGGCCATAGGCGCAGCGGTTAGTCTGAGCGAGTTAGAGACTTATTGTCAGGCTAAGCTGCCGTGTATGACGCAGTTGCTAGGCCGCTTTGCCTCTCGCCAAGTACGTAATCGTGGCACCTTAGTCGGTAATATTGCCAACAGTTCGCCCATTGCTGA